>APMI01000406.1_pt1 | contig 94103 bp, 89 predicted proteins | sample 667938 | NCBI WGS metagenome assembly APMI01 (sample SAMN01084076, study PRJNA167559) | wastewater metagenome | biome: Wastewater | place: Denmark: Ejby Moelle, Odense | collected 2011-11-28 | reverse complement strand
TTGTAGAAAGTGATGCAACCATTGTTGCTCCACTCATGTTTGCATGGATTCTTGGATGGTAATTCAGAACTGTAATTTGTTGAAATAAAAAGAGCCGGTGCATTGCATCGGCTCTTTCTTTATTTTTATTTCTTTTTCAACCAGTTCATTTCAGGAATAGTTGCAGGGTCTTTAAAATAATGCAGCCGCAAACTATCGTTCCAACCATTGGGATTTTTATTAAATGTTTTACTGCTGAAGAAAATCATACCCTGTATGTTGGGCGTTTTGCGCAGCAATTCAATCTGCCGTGGAATTAATGTACTGTCTTTCCATATATCACTGCTTCCTGCACGGTAAATGCCCAGGCCAATGTAACAATGCTTTCCATAAGAATGTTTGCTCCACCAATCAATCAATACTTCGTAAGGTGCCGCTTTATGTCCAAACTCCCAATAGAGTTGGGGTGCTACATAATCAATCCAGTCTTTTTCAAGCCACAATAAAATATCGGCATACAAATCATCATAATTCGTTTGCCCTGCTTTGGTATTACTTCCTTTTGGATCTTTATCGGCATTGCGCCATACACCAAACGGACTGATACCAAACTTTACTTGCGGTTTTATTTTTTTAATGATGCGGTTCAACGATACTATAATTGAATCAACATTACTTCTGCGCCAGTCATCTGTTGTCAATCCTTTCCCGTAAAGTTTGTAAGTAGCAGAATCAGGAAATTCTTTTCCTGCAATCCGGTAAGGATAGAAATAATCATCAAAGTGAATTGCATTAACGTTATATCTTCTCACAATATCGCCAATAACATCAGCTACAAAAGCCTGTGCAGCTTTGTTTCCGGGGTCGAAGTATAGTTTCCCGCCGTATTCCAAAAACCAATCGGGGTGTAATCGGGTTATATGCGACGGAGCGATTGATGCTGTTCCAATTTTAAAATCGGCCCGGTAGGGATTGCACCATGCGTGGAATTCCATTCCACGTTTATGTGTTTCTTCAATCATGAAACGCAACGGATCGTAATAAGGTGATGGAGCCTTTCCCTGTACACCACTCAGCCATTCGCTCCATGGTTCGTAAGGAGAAGGATAAAACGCATCAGTTGCAGGGCGCACCTGCACAATCAAGGCATTCATTCCGTTTTTCTGATGAAGATCAAGCAAACGGATAAATTCGGCTTTCTGCGAATCAACAGAAAGTCCTTTTTGCGATGGCCAGTCAATATTATCAACAGTTGCTACCCAAACAGCCCTGAACTCGGGCTTTGTCTGCGCCAATAATATCTGCGAAGCTGAAATAAAAAGAAAGAAACAAACAGAACGAATCATAAGCTGATTAATAAGAACCTCTTATTTTGTCAAAGATAACATTAATCATTCCTGCTTCTTCGTAAGTTATATTACTTAAAATATCATCAAGGCGTTCGTGCTTGTTATCAATTCTTGACAAAGTTTGCAATCCCTTTTCAGTAATCAATACATCCACCAGCCTTTTATCTTGCTCGCTTACCGATTTCGTAGCAAGTCCTTTCAGAATAAGCCGGTCAACAATCCGGCTGGTATCACTCATTTTATCAAGCATACGCTCTCTGATCTGTAGTGTTGAAATTGGGCCGTTACTTCCTCTTAAAATACGGAGGATATTGAATTGCTGATGTGTGATATCATCTTCCTTTAATACATCTTTTAATTTTTCCAGCACCCAGTTGTGCGTATAAATCATGTTCACAATTGCTTTATGACGTTCATTCCGGAAACTCCGTGTTTGTTGAATGTCCTTTTCTAAACTCATAAGTAGGTATTTATATGAATCAATACTCCGGCAACCTGGGTTTAGTGCCGAAAATAGTGTCTATCTGTTCCATTATTTCATAGTTAAGCACGGGTAGCACATCGATGGCTCTCATATTTTCTACAAGCTGTTCTTTTTGGGTAGCACCAAGAATAGCTGTAGTTACATTGGGATTTTTGATGCACCAGGCAATTGATAATGAAGCCATGCTTACATTTAATTCTTTAGCCAGTTTTTCATAAGCACGAACTTTGTTTAGCTTTTCTTCTACATAAGCCTTGTCTTTTAGCCATTCAAAGCCGGGAATACTCAGGCGTGAACCTTCTGGTATTCCGTTATTATATTTTCCTGAAAGCACACCGCTTGCAAGCGGGCTCCAGATGGTTGTACCCAAACCAACGGTTTTAAAAATCTGCAGGTATTCGTTTTCAATTTTCTGCCGGTTAAACAGGTTGTACTCTGGTTGCTCCATTGTTGGGCCAATTATATGATACTGTGCTGCAACCCTGTGAGCTTCCATAATTTCAACTCCGCTCCACTCGCTGGTTCCCCAGTACAAAATTTTTCCCTGCTGCATTAAATGATTCATAGCCCAAACCACCTCCTCCACCGGCGAATTTTTATCGGGGCGATGGCAGTAAAACAAATCAAGATAATCAACCTGCAGGCGTTGTAATGCTTCATTACAGGCTTCTATAATATGCTTACGGCTCAATCCTGTTTGGTTGGGTTTGTTTTCCTTTCCTCTCCAGCCAAAAAACACTTTACTGCTTACAGTATAACTTGTGCGATCCCATTTTTTTTGCTTCAGCACACGGCCCATCATTTTTTCGCTTTCACCTAGAGCATACACTTCTGCATTATCGAAAAAATTAATTCCGTTATCATAAGCAATGCCCATGAGCTCATCGGCAATACTGTCGTTAATTTGTTTGTGAAAACTTACCCAGCTTCCAAATGAAATTACGCTGAGCTGCAAACCAGATTTTCCTAACCGCCGGTATTCCATACAAAAGATTTAATAGTACTGTTTACAATTATAAAAAGGAAAACAATCGGGGCTGGCTACTCAGGGCAAGATATATGACAAAAACGCTATAAGAAGTGATTTTAAGCAGCGCTGGCAATAATTCTGCTCATTCAATTTTATAAAAACAAGAAAGCTGAAGGTAGCGTATTCTAATTACCTGCAAATTTTGAAGCTCCAACAAGCAAAATGCCTGTAGTAGTGTCGATGCTGAAGTTTTTGAGTTGCTCATCGCTTTCAAAACCTTTGCCAAAAATGGTTTTGTTTTTTTGCCTTATTTCCACATCGCTTTTGGTAAAAAGTTTATGCAGGTTCTGCTCCCAGTAAAGTTCTTTTGTTTTAAGTGTATCGCCATCAATACGGATCACCACAACACTGTCGGTCAGCACCACCCTGTTCTGATTTTCATAATACCATGCTTTTTTTGCATCGAGGTAGCTTTCAATTTTTGTACTATCATTAAAAAAATCAACATGCATGGTGTTGGGAAATTCCACTCTTGGCAAAGTGTCGTAATAGCGGAGCATAAATGGAGACGTTAGTTTAGCCTTTATTTTACCGCCCTGGCTTAAATAGCTTGTAACACCCCGTACTTCATCAACCGAAAGCTTTGTTTTCTGCAGGTCACGTATCTGGTTCAGATCGTTTTCGCAGGAAAAGAAAAAAAAGCAGCCCGCCACAAAAGCTGCTGCCTTAAAATATTTCTTATTTACAGTATTGTTAATCATACTTACGTTTGATAAACCAAATATCACTCATTGAAAAACCTACAGCAAACCTGAAATAGTTTTCCCTCAGTAATGACTGCCTGTTACCTCTTTGACCAAACTCAAATGCAAGGTTTACAATGTTATTTCGATTATATTCTGCGTAAGAGTACTTCTTAATAGGTAAGCCAGCGCCCAGAGAAACACCATACGATTTCATATTGCCATCCACATTATATGGCTCAAGGCCATAATGAAAACCAGCGCTGTATAATACTGTTGACCAATAAGATTTATTGCGGCCTGTTAGGTCGGGTAAAAGTTTGGCACCCGCTTTAAACGTCCATCCGTCCTGTAAAGCATCGGTGTTTCCGTAGTAACGGTATGTTGACCACTTTGATATTTCGTAGTCAGCACTTATCTGCAGCAGGCTCTCTGTAAGCGACTCGTACATAAAGCCAAAGCCATATACCGAAGGGTAAACAATATTGCCTTTCATGTTGTTGGCGTAAGAAATTGTATCGAGATTAAACTCGTTACCGGCTTCATCAACAACATAGTATGTTTCTAAAATATTTCCTTTGGTTGATTTCATTTTGCTTTGCAAACTTGCATAAGCACCTAACTGTAATGAACTGCTGTTGTGATGTAGTGTATCTTTTTTAAGCATGATGCGGTATTGCACACCTGCCTCAAAAAAGGGAGAACTAAACCGGTTATTAGTTACTTTTCTTCCAGCCAGGTAACGACCTGCAGCAGTATCGTTATAGATATGAACTCTTGTAGTATAATCAACCGATCCGAAACGATACCCGCTGTTTATACCAATGCTGAAATTTTTTATGCCAATTGCTGTTCCTGCAAATGCCTGATATGTACCGCCACTGCCCTGGTAAATTGAAATCACGCTATCGCCTGCGTTTATTTTTTTTCCGCTTGCCACACTGTAGCTAACCTTGGTTAAAGGGCGCAACCCCATTACCAAACCCCAATCGAATTTTGCCTTTGAGGGTTTTATCTGGAAACCGGTGGCTATATAAGGAATATATGCGTTGTTTGACCGGTAAGTAGTGCCTTTATTGTCACTAAGCTTACGGCTGTTTATATCGAGCCCAATATCAAAAATGGCTCTTTGAGAACCAAATTTGCTGTACGAAGCCGGGTTAATAAAATTAATTGTCTGAAAGTCGCTGTAGGCAGCGCCTATCTGCCCCATGCCACGGGTGGCAATATTTCCCGACGGTACAATATCGCCCAAACCATAACGGCTCCATGGCGAATTATCCTGAGAAAAAGCAGAAATAGCAGTTGCAGATAATAGTGTTAACGACAAAAAAACACGCTTACCGATTATACTCACTGATTGCATACAAACCTTTAAATATTAGTTGAGGGTCTGCAAATATCTGGTTTTTGAGCAGAGGAGCAAAATGAAGCGTATTGCCCCCGGTTAACAGCACGTTAAAGTTCCCGTATTTTTCAGCATAAGCATCAATAATACCGTCAATTTCCTTGGCCATACCCCATGCAACCCCGCTTAAAAGATTGGTTTTTGTATCGTAACCAACGAGTGGAAAATTCCATTCCATATTCACTAATGGAAGCTTGGCCGTAAGCCCATGCATAGATTTAAACCTCATTTCAAGCCCGGGAGAAATACTTCCGCCAAGAAACTGGTTTTGATTATTGATGAAATTGTAGGTAATGCAGGTGCCAAGGCCAATGGCCAGATTATTCCTGCCGGGAAAAAGCGAAACAGATGCTGCACATAAAGCCAAACGGTCGGCACCAATTGTTTCAGGTTTTCCTACAGGGGTTGTAAACGGCAGTTTCGTGTGATGCGAAAGTTTATGAAAAGCAGTGTGATGCGCCAGCACATCCTCAACAATAGCCTGGTGATGAATGACAGAAGAAAGTATAGTATATTTCGGCTTGTACTTATTTATCAGTTCTTCAATAGTTTCCCTGTTATCATCACTCAGGATAATAATTTCCTGAAGATCATTATTTTCAAACACCGCAGCTTTTAACCTAGTGTTACCAAAATCAAAACAGATAGTTACTGCCATGAAGCAAAATTACAAATCAAAATTAAATGACTCTGAATTGATGAAATGACAGTTTGATTTCTGTTGTGGAATAACTCACCTTTTAGCAAAAAAGGAAAATCAACTCTTTGCCTGAGTTTTCTGCATTTTGTTTAATATCGAATATTTTGCTTTAACAGATTTTGCCGCCAAAGAAGCAACTACAAAACCGGCAAAACCATCTAAAACACCAAGTTTCAGGAAATAATTGCGCAGGAAGCACAAGAATGGAGAAAGGTGTTGTTTTACCCAGGTTCCTTTTTTATTGTTTTTAAAATCCTTCTCTGCGCTTTGTTTGGCACAGGCCATGATTTTTTCTTCAAACCTTTCTTTGTTCAGTTTCGTTTTATGAAGAATAAAACCATTCAGTATTGAAATATGGCAGGAATCATCATATACCAGTTTTTCTGAAGTAGCAGCTTCACTCCACATTGCATAATTTGCATTAAATAACCGGAGTTGTTCTTTTTTCCCCCAATCGCCAAAACGTAACTGTGCTTTTCCAATATAATTTTTAAACCGTACTTTAAAAATTTCCTTTTCATCATCCAGTTTCAGGCTCAAAAGTGAGTTGAGCAGAGTTTCGTCAACCACTTCGTCTGCATCAAGCTGCAATATCCAGTTATATTTTGCTTCTAAGTTTACTTCATTTTTTGTAGGGCCATATCCGTTCCACTCAATTTCAATAACCTTTGCCCCATTTTGAATAGCGGCAGGAACTGTAGCATCGGTGCTGCCAGTATCACAAACAAGCAAATCGTCTGAAAGCATTTTTACACTCCTGATCGTTTCAGGCAAAATATGTGCTTCATCCTTAGCAATTATTACAATGGAAATGGGCTGCATATCAGGGTTTAAATCGATACATGGGGTTTTAACAGAGCAAATAACCGGTCTGTATTAATCCTCTATTACACCCGTACACGAATATAATATTCATCGGGAAAAAAAAGACAAATAAAAGCTGGTTTTACAGCGATTACTACAAATAAGAACTACTACGTCTTGTTAAAGTGGTTTGTCACTATGTTTTCATGCTTACAATCTCTTTTTTTACTAACAGTTATCAGTGATTTGTTTTGCTTTGATTCGTATCTGCTTTTTTAATTCTGACGATTAAAATCCAAAAACAGTTGTGTGGATTTACCTGCAATCAAAACCTTGCTTCATTAATATTTAAATCTTTTCGTTTAGGTTTGTACTATGTGGCAAACTTTATTGCAGGAATTACAAAAAGGAAATTTTAAAAGCCTTGCCAGAAGCATTTCATTAGTTGAAAATGAAGTGGCGGGCTATGAAGAATTTCTGCAATCATTACCGGCTTCTTCCACCCCGGTTATTGGAATTACCGGGCCACCTGGTGCTGGAAAAAGCACAATGGTTGATTCCCTGATTGACGTACTTACAACTGAAGGGAAAAAAGTAGCTGTGCTTTGTGTCGATCCTTCTTCTCCATTTAATCTTGGTGCGTTGCTTGGCGACAGAATACGAATGTGCAACTGGTATAATCACCCCAATGTATTTATCCGTTCGCTGGCAACACGGGGATCGCTGGGAGGATTGCATCCGAAAATTATGGAGATAACGGATGTGTGCCGCAATGCACAATTTGATTATGTGATTGTTGAAACCGTTGGTGTTGGACAAAGTGAAATTGAAATTGCAGGTCTTGCCGATATTACAGTTGTTGTACTTGTACCGGAAGCAGGTGATGAAGTGCAAACCATGAAAGCCGGCCTGATGGAAATTGCTGATGTGTTTGCAGTAAACAAAGCCGACCGTCCCGATGCTGATCTGTTTGTAAGAAATTTACGGTTGATGCTTGCCCCGGCTTACGCAAACAGCCACCGGGAAATACCTGTTGTAAAAACAATTGCCACACAAAAACAAGGAACAAAAGATTTATGGCTAAAGATTGATGAAATGCTGAAGCAACATCATACCAATGAAAGAAGAAGCTGGCTGCTCGCTGAAAAGGCCTACTTCTTAATTCAGAAAAAAAGAATGAAGGGCATTGAAAAAAAGGAAATGAAAATACGCATTGAAGAAGAGCTCAGTACGCCTGATTTTAATTTATACCGTTTTATTCAACGTTACCTGTAAACTCTTTTACATAAAAAAGGGAGCAATGCTCCCTTTTTTTATAAATCATCCTCATCGCAACCAATTGGTGCGCCGGGCGGAATTTCTTTATGAATTGTTGGTTTTGCTTCTTTTGGATTTTTCATCCGCTCAACAGCAAGCAACAAATGGCCGGCATAAGAACCGGCTGCTGTTTTACTCTGCAGTTCAATAAACTTCTTCAGATCACTTAATGCTTTTGTGATGACAGCACGAACTGCATACGAATTGTTTTCATCAACAGAAGCTGCAAGTAAATACGTAAGCAGCACCTGTTCAGTTTGCTGCTGTATCAATCCTTCCATGCCATTGCGGCGGGGGGCTTTCCATGTTTTATCAATCAGCACCTGTACCATTTCAGCCACACCAAGTCCGCCATTTGTTTCCTGCTGAACCATGCGGCTTAATCGTTCACTGTTAAACAAAAAAGAGAAAGGAACATCTGTTCCTGTTTCAGCAGGCGACAACTGATCGAATGACAATCCTGTACGTTTCCTGAACAACTCTCTTGAACTGTTGTAACCTGACGGCCGTGGAGGAATGAGTGCTGCAATTTTTTCAGGCACCTGCAATACTTTCGGATCAATACAATCAACTATTGCACGCAACGCATACAACTGTTCTTCTCTTCCAACCATTTTTGTTACAAGCTGTCCATCGCCACGCAATGCATAGGTGTAATACATTCCACCCACCACTTTCGTCACTGCTTCAAGCTGGTAACGATGATAAAAATAAACCGGCACCAATGCATCTTCCAGCATGGCCATTGGCATTCCCGGACGGATATTCTTTTCACCAAATTCCTGTAATGCTTTTGTACGCACTTTCATTACTTCTTTTAACTCTTCGGTTGCATTTACACCGTTATCCCACAAATGCGCCTGCGGATGTAAACCACCCGGCGCTCTTGCATCACGATCAGTAATAAACTGAAGTCCTTTTTTATTTGCTTCACTCAAAATTGTATTCAATGCCGATGCCTCATTTGTGCCTGCAGGAAAATCCTGGTAACCCCAATTGATGGAAACTTTATCCCACTCGCCAATTTTATCGTCATACACATTGGTAAAATCAATTTCACCACGGGCATTTATATGAACCAGCGGATGCGGATAATCCATTACACTCGCCCTGTTATTTACGCTTGATGCATAGTTGTGCATGAGCCCGAGTGTGTGACCAATTTCATGTGCTGCAAGTTGCCGCAATCTTGCCAATGCAGCTTTCAGCATGGGATCGTTTGCCGGAACACCTGTTTCATAAGGCGATAACAAGCCGGAGAAGATGAGATAATCCTGACGCACACGTAACGAACCAAGTGTAACCTGTCCTTTAATAATTTCACCAGTGCGTGGATCAACAACTGAAGCGCCATAACTCCAGCCCCGGGTTGACCGATGTACCCAGTTAATCATGTTGTAACGGATATCCATCGGGTCGGCACTATCGGGTAATATTTTTACCTGAAATGCATTGATATAACCTGCTGACTCAAACGCCTGGTTCCACCAACGCCCACCATCAAGCAAAGCAGATCGTATTGGTTCAGGAGTTCCGTTATCGAGATAATAAATAATTGGTTTAACTGCTTCGCTTTTTGCAGCCGAAGGATCTTTTTTCTGCAACCTGTGCCTTATAGCAAAATATTTTTCGACAGGTTCACTAACCGGAGTGGCATAATCAAAATACGAAACTGGAATGAAACTGCTGCGGGGATCAAACACACGGGGTTTGAAATTATTATCAGGTAACTGAACAAAGGAATGATGAATACGTAGTGTAACTGCTTCGGTTGAAGGTGCAACTGACTGTACAAAATTTCCCACTTCACCATCATTGTTGGCATAAGTTACCGTTACTTCCATTTCAGAATTTAGCGGAAAGTTTTTGGTACGGGGCAAATACATTGCACTGCGTGTTTTATCCAGCACATAATTTCCCTGTTTCATTCTGCGGATGGTATTACTCACCTTCATTGCATCACGCAGCAAAAAGTCGGTAGCATCAACCAACACTTTTCCATTACTTTCAGCTTCAACAGTAAATCCCCACACTGCAGTTTGTGCAAATGCCTGTTCAACTGCTCTTCGTTCAGATTCACTGTTTGATACTGCCCGGTAACCATAATTAGGCTGAATCAACAACACCTTTCTGCCTGTTTTGGTAAACTTCACAATTCGGTCTTCACCAAGCAAACCACGGTCGAGACCAATATCGTTTGAACCAAGTCCGGCAGGAAGCGAAACAACATACAAAAACTCTGTATCAAGCTTATCAATTTCAAGCCAGAGTTTACCGCTGTTTTCATCCCAGTAAAAAGGAAAATAACCTTCGTACTTTTTTAAACCATTTGTTTTTTCTTCAATTGAAGGAAGTTTTTGTGCCAGGCCAATAAGCGGGCACAGCAGTGCTAACAAAACGAATTTTCTCATATACAGTAATTTCCTGCCTACAAGTTAACGGAAGTACAGAAGATGAAAAAGTGAAAATGATCAGTGGCTGTATTCAATCAATCATAAAATGAATTACTGCTCTTCATTTTTTTGCGAACGCCACCAGCGCCAGCCAACAAAACCAATAATAAGAAAAGGAGCACCCATTAAATAAAGGATAGCTGTATTAAGAGCAGCGGCAGGTTTTTCGCCTAATTGTGAAGCTGTTTTGGTACAGATAGAACATTGTGCTGCTGCATCGCCAGTAACAAACAATGCGGCAAGGACAAACAAAACCATGATCAGTCCGTATTTCTTCATGTGCTCAATTTTCAGCAAAGTTAGGGTAAAGCTGTTTTTATCTTAACCAGAAAAAGATTGGATGAATGGGTTTCTTTTTTCAATTTCATTTCAGAACTTGTATAAATAATTATCAACCAAAATATAAGATTATGAAATGAGCCATAAAAAATATTCATTTTTGTACCAACCGGGAATGAATATTTTTTTGGCGAATAACATGTGACCAAAAAAAATAAAAAATAAACACATGAAACATGCAATAAGTTGGTTTGAAATACCAACCACCGATATTGACAGGGCACAGAAATTTTATGAGTCCATTTTTGAAATTACACTTACGCCTATTGAAATGCCCGGGTTTAAAATGCGAATGTTCCCGCTTGACAATCCAATGGACGGTGTTGGTGGCACACTCGTTTTTGCCGAGGGGTTTTACAAACCATCAGCTACTGATGGGCCATTAATTTACCTGAACGGAAATCCTGATGTACAGATTGTGCTGGACAGGATAGAACCTGCAGGAGGAACAATTACTGTACCCAAAACTCAAATCTCAGAAGAGTATGGTTATATGGCTGTGTTTATTGATACCGAAGGAAACCGTATTGCTTTACATTCTGTTCCTGAGAAATATCTGCCATTAGTTTAGAATCACACAATTTTAATATGCAATCAAAAGCCACAACTGTAGAAGAATATATTTCCGAGCTGCCTGAAGAAAGAAAAAAGGCAATAAGTGATTTAAGAAAAGTGATTAAAAAAAATCTGCCAAAAGGATTTAAAGAAGAAATGAGTTATGGCATGATTGGTTATGTAGTGCCGCACAGCAAATACCCTGCAGGTTATCATTGCAATCCCAAACTGCCTTTACCTTTTCTGAACATTGCATCGCAGAAAAATTTTATTGCAGTGTATCACATGGGATTATATGCCAACCCAACATTGTATAAATGGTTTACAGAAGCACATGCAAAAGCCACAACTAAAAAATTAGACATTGGCAAATCCTGCATGCGTTATAAAAAAGCAGAAGATATTCCTTATGAGTTATTGGGAGAACTCGCATCCAAAATCACTCCCGACGAATGGATTGCACTTTATGAAAATGCATTCAGAAAAAAATAACATCAATCCTAATCATTTCACATGAAACTGTTACTGCTCTTTATTTCCTGTTTTATCAGTATTCAAAATTTTGCACAGGACACATCAAAAACAAAACTCAAAGAATATTTAGGTATACTTACGCTTACAGAAAAATACCAGGATGAAAAAAACTGGGGCAAAGATGAACAGGCAATTGTCGGAGCACATTTTCAACGTCTCGTTCAAATGAAGAATGAAGGGGTGATCGTTTTAGCAGGCCGCACTCAGTTGCCGACAAACAGTGCTGATATGATGGGGCTTGTCATCTTTTATGCAAAAGACGATAAAGAAGCAAATGATTTTATGATGAACGATCCTGCTGTAAAGAATCATATCATGAATGCGAAGGTGCTGCCGTATGGTATTGCTGTAAGTATCTGCAAATAAGAATTGTAAAAAACAGCCATTCATTTACTACCTTTCATACAGTAAAAAATCAGTTATGAGATCATACACTTATTTCAGCACATTGCTGCTGTTACTGTTTTCTGCATCTTTATCTGCACAAAAGAAAACAGCTTCTTCCTCTCCGAAAGAAGAAACAAAAGACATCATTAGTTCCAACCTCTTAAATGGTTTACAATTCAGAAGTGTTGGACCAGCCATTACGTCCGGCCGTATAGCTGATGTTGCTGTCAACCCAAAAAACACCAGCGAGTACTATGTAGCTTCTGCAGCAGGTGGTGTTTGGAAAACAACCAATGCAGGTGTAACATATTTTCCTGTGTTTGATGGCGAAGGTTCTTACTCCATTGGCTGTGTTGCAATTGATCCAACCAATACAAATGTTGTGTGGGTGGGCAGTGGAGAAAATAACAACCAGCGCAGTGTTTCGTATGGTGATGGTTTGTATAAATCGGAAGATGGAGGCAAGAGCTGGAAAAATGTTGGATTGAAAAATTCAGAACATATCGGCCGCATTGCCATTGACCCAACCAACAGCGAAATTGTTTATGTTGCTGCATACGGACCGGTGTGGAGTTCAGGTGGCGATCGTGGTATTTATAAAACAACCGATGGTGGTAAAACTTGGAAACAGGTGTTGTTTGTAAGTGAGAATACCGGTTTTAATGAAGTAATGGTTGATCCAAGAAATCCGAATATAGTTTACGCAGCAGCACACCAACGCCAGCGAAAAGTGTTTACTTATATTGGCGGCGGACCGGAAACTGCTTTGTATAAAAGTACAGATGGTGGCACTACCTGGAATAAAATCATGAATGGGTTACCAAGTGGTGATTTGGGAAGAATAGGATTAAATTATTCACCTGCCAATCCTGATATTTTATACGCAGTTGTTGAAGCTAACGAAGGCAAGGGAGGCGTGTTTAAAAGTACCGACCGTGGCGCAAGCTGGGAAAAACAAAGCGGTTATTCAACATCGGGCAATTATTACCAGAAAATTTTCTGTGATCCGAAAGATATTAATAAAATTTTTGTCATCAATGCTTATATGGTTGTAAGTAAAGATGGCGGTAAAAATTTTTCAGTACTTGGTGAAAAAAGCAAACACATCGATAATCATGTAATCTGGATTGATCCAAACAACACCGCACATTATCTTGTTGGCTGTGATGGTGGTTTGTATGAAAGTTTTGATGAAGGTGAAAACTGGAACTTCAAAGCAAATATTCCGGTAACACAGTTTTATAAAGTGGCAACAGACAATGCATTTCCATTCTATCATATTCATGGCGGCACACAGGATAATTTCAGTATTGGTGGCCCGTCACGCACATTAAGTTCAAACGGTATTTTTAATTCCGATTGGTATTTCACCAGCACAGGTGATGGCTTTGAAAGCCAGGTTGACCAAAGCAACCCGGATATTGTTTATGCACAGGCACAGTATGGTGCAGTTACTAGATATGACAGGAAGAGTGGTGAATTTTTATTTATTCAGCCTCAGGAACCTGAAGGTGAAGCTTACCGCTGGAACTGGGATGCACCGTTAGTGATTTCAAAATTCGATAACAAACGTATTTACATTGCTGCCAACAAAGTTTTTCGCAGCGATGATCGTGGTAATTCGTGGAAAGTCATCAGTGGTGATTTATCAAGAGGAATTGACCGCAACAAACTTCCTGTAATGGGCAAAGTGTGGAGCATGGATGCAATTGCGAAGAATGGTTCAACTGATATTTATGGCAACATCACAGCATTAACCGAAAGCAGTTTAGATGAAAATATATTGTATGCCGGCACAGATGATGGTTTGATACAAATCACAACCGATGGAGGTAAAACATGGACTAAAGTTGATAATATTCCCGGTGTTCCTGAACGCACTTACGTCAACCAGATCATCACATCGCAGCACGATAAGAATGTGGCTTATGTAACATTCAATCATCACCGCTATGGCGATTTTCATCCTTATGTTTACAAAACAACTGATGCAGGTAAAACATGGAAAGCCATTCAGAATAATTTACCCGAAAGAGGAACAGCTTATACCATTGCAGAAGATCATGTAAACAAAGACTTACTTTTTGCTGGAACTGAATTTGGTTTGTTTGTAAGTATTGATGGAGGTACAAAATGGACACAGATGAAAGCCGGTTTGCCAACCATTGCAGTGCGTGATCTTGAAATACAGAAAAGAGAAAATGATTTAGTGCTTGCAACATTCGGCCGTGGATTTTATGTACTGGATGATTATACGCCGCTTCGTTACATCAAGAAGGAAGAACTGGATAAACCAGCAACTATCTTCCCGGTAAAAGATGCGTGGATGTATGTGCAATCAACACCGCTTGGTGTAAGAGGAAAAGGTTTTCAGGGCGAAAGTTTCTTTACAACACCAAATCCAAAAGTCGGTGCTGTGTTTACCTATTACCTGAAAGATGATATCAAAACAATTAAAGAAAAACGCCGTGCAGCTGAAGCAGAAAAAATAAAGAAAGGTGAAGCACCAACATATCCTCCTGTTGATTCATTGCGGATGGAAGATGAACAACCTGCACCACATTTATTGTTTACAGTAACAGATGAAGCAGGAAATATTGTAAGACGAATCAAAGCTCCTGCTAAAAAAGGAATGAACCGTATTGTGTGGGATTTCCGCACATCAGCTTTTGGCCCGATTGATTTTACTCCGTTTGATGAATCAAATGCATTCAGCAATCCCGATCAAGGTTATATGGCATTGCCAGGCAATTATAAAGTATCAATGAGCAAGTTTGAAGATGGTGTTTATTCTGAGCTGGTTGCTCCACAACCGTTCAAAGCAGTTACATTAAACACAGCCACACTTCCAGCGACTGACAAAAAAGCATTGGATGAATTCTGTAAAAAAATTGCAGAGCTAAGTCGTGTTGCTGCAAGTGCAGATCAGTATCGTGGTGAACTGGCAACTAAAATCCGTTACATAAAGCAGGCAGTTATTGAAACGCCTAAACAACCTTTGGATATTGTTCAAACAATTGCAGCACTTGAAAAAAGACTTAATGCAGTTAACAGGCTTTTGAATGGAGATGCAACACTTGCAAGAAGAGAGCTTGAATCAACTCCTTCCATGAATAGTCGTATTGGTTATGTAATAGGGTCGCTGTGGAACACAACTGCTGCTCCGACACAAACTCAGCTTACATCTTATCAAATTGCAGCCAAACAGTTTTCACCTGTTTACAATGAACTGAAAGCAATTGGTGAAGAAGTAAAGAAATTAGAAGACGCACTTGAAAAAAATGATGCACCTTATACACCGGGCAGAATGCCTAAGTGGAAAGGTGGTTTGTAATTACCTATCACACATGAACTATTTTGTTGTAATTCAATAAGTTAATTAAATATTTAAAAAACAGCTATAAAATTATAGCTGTTTTTTTTGGCTATAAAATTATAGCTGTTTAGCTTTGTGCAAAATTATTCACAATGAAACTGATTATTGGTCCAGCAGCAGAAGGCGACTTTTATTTTGACAGACCATATCTCGATGAACTGTTCTGGAAAAAATTACAGGAAAGCCGAAACCTTTCAATAGCCGCTCCCCGCAGAGTTGGCAAATCATCATTCATGCTAAACCTGCTGAAAAATGAAAAGGAAGGCTTTCATTGCACATATATTATTACAGAATCAATCAACGACCCGAACGAGTTTTTTAAAAAGATTTATAAAACACTATTGAGCCTATTGAATACAAGTGGAAAGTTTAAACAATTTTTCGAGGATGTATTTAAAAGATTGGAAATAAAAAAGATTTCTCTTAATGAAATTGAGTTTGGAAGGAACGAAATAAACTATTACGAGGAAATTCTTTTATTATGCAAAGAAGTAAAAGAATCAGATGCCAGAATTGTACTGCTGGTAGATGAATTTTCACAAACTGTAGAAAATATTATTACCGATCAAAACAGGGATACAGCAAAGAACTTTCTGCACCAATGTCGTGAACTCAGGCAGAGCCCTGATGTAAAAGCAAAAATCAGCTTTGTCTATACTGGCTCAATTGGTTTGGAAAACCTTGTATTATCTATTGATGAACCCCGTTCAATCAGCGATCTTGGTCATTTTACAATTCCACCTCTTTCAGTAGAAGAAGCAAAACAATTAAACACCCAGATAATTGATAATGATCCTGTAAAATTTGAACCCAAAGCCAGAACATATTTCCTTCAGAAACTAAACTGGCTCTTACCATATTTTATACAGGTTATAATGAGTGAAATTGATACGATTTGTAAAGAAAAAGCCACTTCATTAATCACTCCTGCAATTATTGATGAAGCATTTACCAAAGCATTAGACAACCGGAGTTATTTTGAGCACTGGCTTGTGAGGCTGAGAAGCATTTTTAAAGGAAATGAATTCAGTTGCGCCAAAGAAATTTTAAAAATAGCAGCAACGCAAAACGGTATTGATTTTTATAAGCTGCAGGATGTGATTACTAAATACAATATTGAAGATGCTGCTCCACTAATTAATATCCTCCAGCACGATGGTTACCTCGTAAGAGATGAAGAAAATAAAAAATACAGGTTCAACTCACCATTGTTACAAGCCTGGTGGCTTAAAAATATTGTTATATAACTTAAACCGAAAGAATGGAATTGCTTAAAGGACTCTATCATGCCGATAAATTAGATGAACAAACTTTTATTGACAACTTTACCATCAGGCTGAAAGAATTCAAAGAAATTATTGACAACCTGAAGCAACAAAAGCAAAAGCCACTGCAACATTTCCTGATTACAGGAAAAAGAGGAATGGGAAAATCAACTTTGTTGAGAAGAATATATCTTGAAGCATGCACACCTCCTTTATCAGATAAATTATTTGCAGTACGACTTGGTGCAGAGCAATACAGGTTAAGCAGGCTTTTTAAGTTGTGGGAATTAGTGATAGAACACCTGGGCAATAATGAACCTAAACTGCTGGAACAAAAAGCAAAGCTGAATGACAGCAAGGATTATGAAGATAACCTTATTCATATTATTACCGATTACCTTACAGAAACAAAAAAAACACTGCTGCTCCTGATTGATAATTTTGACCAATTCCTGGATAAGTTAACAGCGAAAGAAAAACATCAGCTCCGTGAAATATTAATAGAATATCCTGTGCAGATTATCGGCAACACGGTTTTCTATAATGAACACTTTAAAAGTTATAATGAACCTTTTTTTGATTTCTTTAAACCCGTTAAACTCGAAAATTTAGACAAAGAAGAAGCAGATGACTTTATTAAACTACGTGCTGAAAATGAAGGGCTGGAAAATTTTGATGAAGTTTTTAAAAACCAATACGGGAAAATACAAACACTGCGAATTTTAAGCGGGGGTGTACCACGTACCTTACTGATACTGCTAAGTATTATTTCAAAAAAGAATACCGGAGACGCAGTTGATTACCTGCATGAAATGCTTGAACAGGTTACACCTTTATACCAGGACAGGATGAAGTTCCTTTCTCCTCAACAACAAGAAATCATGCATCACCTTGCCATGCATTGGGACCGTACACCGGTTAAAGAACTGGCGGCAGAAATGAGAATACCAAGCAAAAGTATTTCGGCCCAGTTATTAGCTCTTGAAAGCATGGGATATATCAATAAAATTGAAACCACCGGGCGTAATAACTTTTATGAAATTGATGAACGTTTTTTTAATATCTGGCTACTGATGAGCGAAGCCCCTCCTTATGATAGCAAGCGTGTAATATGGCTTACAAAATGGTTAGATGCTTTTTACAGCAATGATGAATTGAAAGACTATGCCAGCTTTTGCCATAATAGTTTGTTGATGGCAAAACCTGCCAACAGGTTTTTAATTGCGCAGGCATTAAGCGAAAGTGAAAAACTTGATGACGGATATAAAATCAATTTGGTTAAAGAAACAAAAGAAAGTTTGAAAGACATTCTATCAGACGTAACTAAATGGGCAAATGCAAAGTCAGAATCACTTTATTCTGAAATAGAGAAATTAATAAAAAAAACCAAGTATAAATTAGCTTTAGCAAAAGCAGATATATTACTGGAAATTGATCCTGAAAGAGCAAATTTTGCTAAAGGAAAGATTTTCCTTTTAATTGGGGATATGGATAACGCTGAAAAATATTTTAAGATGTTACCCACTACAGAAGAATCCGATATATTACTTCTATTAGGGTTAATGTTGGAAATTGAAAAAAACGATTCTATTAATTCTGAAAAATATTTTCTTCTTGCAGCCGACAAAGGAAACTCAGAAGCAATGTTTAATCTTGGCCATATAATGTGGTTTACAAAAAAAGATATTCCTGAAGCAGAAAAATATTTAAGGGCCGCCGCAAACAAAGGAAATGTAAATGCAATGAGCCTTCTAGGCAGATTATTACTTACTGAAAGAAAAGATATAGATAGTGCTGAAAGATACCTTCGAACTGCAGTCGAAAACAACAACATAGAAGCAGCACTTTATTTAGGAATATTATTATTCTCAGAAAAAAAAGATGTTAATGGTGCTGAAAAATATTTCACATTAGCATCAAACAATGGGAATACTGATGCGATGGTAACTTATGCAAGCTTTTTATGTTTCACCAAAGAAGACTTCATAAACGCTGAAAAGTATTATATAATGGCCATGGAAAAAGGGAGCCATGATGCAATGTTTTATTTATCAAATCTATATTTTGAAACAAATACTGCAACCAAAAAAACAAAAGCTCTTGAGCTGTGTACAAAATTTTACCACTTAAAAAATGATAAAGACCCCATTTTTATAAGTATCTATATAAGCGCTTTGTTATGGAACGAAAAAGTAAATGAAGCAAAGGAAATAATGCTTGAGTTTTTAAACGGCCCTTTACACTTAGACGAAAATATGAACTATATTTCCAACATCTTTGAATGTTTTATTGTATTCCGTCAAAAACAATTTTTATACAAAACCTTTACTACTAATCAGGAGTTAATTGACCGTTACAAACCTGTTTATTATGCACTAATGCACGAAATGCAGAATGAATATCCCAATGAATATTTAAAAATGCCCGAAGAGTTGCAGGAACCTGTAAACAAACTGCTTGATTCAATAAAAAAAGAGCAAAAAAGATTAGGCCTGTAACTTTGTATTTTATCTGTGTTATCTGTGTTTCTATTAACTCATACTTTCAAACAAACGCTCCGCATCTTCCCGTTTAAACAACTGTGTTCCTTGGTTCATTGTTGCAGCACTGCCGCATGCAACACCAAAGCGAATGGCTTCGTCAAGTTGCTGTTCCTTAGCAAGCATATAAGTTATACCCGCCACCATACTATCGCCTGCACCAACTGTACTTCTTTTTTCAACTTTCGGAGCAGCACAGAAATGACGTTCATTAGCAGTAACTAACCATGCACCGTCTGGTCCCATTGATACAGCCATCATTTGTGCATAGCCATCAGCTATTGCCTGTTGCGCTGCATTGGGCACATCATTTTTATCAAGCCATTCAATATTCAGCAGTTTACATAATTCTCCAATATTGGGTTTAATCATGTAAGCATTTTTTCCTTTTAATGCTTTTAATGCAGGGCCACTTGTATCAACAATACATTTTGCATCCAGTGCATTTGCTGTTTCCACAATCAACCCATAAAAATAATCGGGCAGACCCGGAGGTAAACTTCCGCTTGCAACAACATAGCGTGGCGAAAATGAGCGGATATGATCAACTAAAGAAATAATAGTTTCTTCCTGCACTTCCCGACCGGGAAATGTAAAACGGAATTGACTGTTGGTTGATGTTTCAAGTACAATCCAGTTTTCTCTTGTTTCAACTTTTGTATCAACTGGATGATAGTTTATTCCTTCTTCTGCCAGCAATGAACAAAGCATGTTACCGTTATGACCGCCGGAAGGAAACAACGCAACAGAATCTGTATTCAATTTCTTCAATGCTTTGCTTACATTAATTCCACCACCGCCCGGTTCATGTACAACTTCGGTGCAACGCAGTTTACTTTCCGGTTTCAGTTTTTCAACTGTTGAACTTTTATCAATGCAGGGATTTAATGTAACTGTAAGAATCATTTTTCAGTGTTAATCAGTTAAACGAATTGTTTTCTATTTCTGACAATACAAGTTGCAGTCGGCGTGAAAGTGTTTCATAATCGGTAAAACCTTTTGCCAGCAAATGAAATTTTGTTTCTGTTGCACGGAGCAACAACTGGGGAAATCCGGTTACCTGCAACTGCTTGCACAACTGAAATTCGTAATAAGCTTTCTCTTTATATTCTTCCGATTTGAGTTTGCTGTAAAAATCATCGGTATCCATCACATATTTATTAAGCAAATGGCGATATGCTTCATCATCTGTAAGATCTCTGCCCTCAAAATTCAAAGCATACTGCAGGTCGGAAGCAAACTCAATCTGCAGGTTGGGGTATTTTTCTTTAAAAATACAGAGAGCAATTGCCGGTTTTTCAGATGACGGGTACCAATCACTTTCATCAGCATTGAAAATATGCCAGAGAAAGTCGTTACCGAATTTTATTCCAGTACGCTCTTCAACTGTTTTGTAAGCTTCTTTAATAAAGCCGGCCATTGTTTTTATGTGTGCGGGATGATCCGGCAAAATCATTCCGCCACTAAGCACTTCTGTATGAAGTTTGCTACTGTACTCCTGTGCAATTTTTTTTACTACCGGACTGAAACTATAGCACCAGCCGCAGTAAGCATCATAACAATAAATTAATTCGGGTTGCATAATGCAAAGATAGTTGTGAAAGAATGTACGGGATGAATTGATAAAACAATTTCTGTGTTAATGCTACATATACTTCCAGTTGCGCTGTTTTTTTTCAGCTACCCACTCAACCGTTTGTTCAATACGCTTCTGTCTTGTTTCTTCCCGTTTGGCTTCTTCAATCCATGTAATGTATTCTTTACGATGACTGGGAGGAAATGCTTCAAACACAGCCAGTGCTTTTATATTTTTCTTTAAAGCAGCCTGCAGATCAAGAGGTGCAGGCCATTCGTTTTTTGAAACAGGTTTTTCTTTTTTTACTTTAACGCCATCATCATTCAGCTTCATCGCTTCTTTGATGTATGCAATCATCTGTTTATTGGTGGGCAGATCTTTGAGTGAAGTAATGCGTCCCATATGCCCCATTGCAGTTTCGCCTTTTGCATTTTCAACTAAAGTTTTATCACTCATCAATGCTGCTTTCCAGAAACCAAACGCACAATGTTGTTTAAATGCTGCCATGCTGCACATCATTTCACCTTTATAATCGAAATGAGGAAAGCTCCACTTCATCGTTTCCTCCACCTGCGGGCATGCTTTGTGTACCAGCTTACGTATATGCGTTAAGATGGGTTTTGCAAAATCTGCACTTTTAGCAATGTATGCATCAATGCGTGGATCAGTTGTTGACATTGTAAACTAGTAAGTTGAAATGTGATTTTAATTTTTACCTTTTAACTTTTTAATGCGCCTCCAGCCAGTTAACTCCAGTTCCTGCTTCTGCAATGACAGGAACATTGTTGGGCAATGGCATAGCCGATTGCATGCTGTCGAGTATTAAGGCTTTTATTTCATCCACTTCATCCTTTACCACATCAAACACCAACTCATCATGCACTTGTAAAATCATCTTGCTTTTCAGTTTACTGTTCAGTAATGAATGATGCGTTTTAATCATCGCCAGTTTAATCATATCAGCTGCAGTTCCCTGGATGGGTGAGTTAATGGCATTTCGTTCAGCAAAGCCACGAACGGTAAAGTTGGATGAATTAATATCTCTCAGCCAACGCTTACGACCCATCAGCGTTTGTACATATCCATGCTCTCTTGCAAAATTCACCGTATCATCCATGTACTTCTGTATGCCTGCAAATTCACGCTTGTAACTGTCAATGATTTCTTTTGCTTCTGTGCGACTGATGCCAAGATTATCAGCCAGGCCAAATGCACCTTGCCCGTAAATGATACCGAAGTTGACACTCTTTGCTTTGTAACGCATTTCTTTGGTTACATCTTTTTCTTCCACCTTAAACACTTTTGCTGCAGTGGAAGTATGAATATCTTTTCCATGAATAAATGCATCACACATTGCAGGATCGCCGCTGATGGCAGCAACAATGCGTAATTCAATCTGCGAATAATCTGCACTTACCAGTAAATGATTTTCATCTCTTGGAATAAATGCCTTTCGTATTTCTCTTCCACGTTCGGTACGCACCGGAATGTTCTGGAGATTTGGATTGTTACTAGCCAAACGACCTGTTACTGCAACCGCCTGACCATAAGTTGTATGAACTCTTCCTGTTTTTCGGTTGATGAGCAACGGCAACGCATCAACATACGTTGATTTAAGTTTGGTGAGTTCACGAAATGCTAAAATATCTTCAACAATTGTACTTGTATGTGCAAGTTTCAACAACACATCTTCACCTGTAGCATACTGACCGGTTTTTGTTTTCTTGGCTTTGGGATCAAGTTTCAGATGATCAAACAATACTTCACCTAATTGTTTTGGTGAAGCAAGATTGAATTTTAAACCCGATGCACTATACACCCGTTCTTCCGCCTCCTTTGCATCTTTTTCCAGTTGTTTTGAATAATCATTGAGAAAGTCCACATCAACTTTAATGCCTTCATATTCCATATTCATCAGCACTTTCACCAATGGATTTTCAACTTCATAAAAAACACGCTCAACTTCTTTCTCTTTCAGTTTGGGAAGAAAAATATGTTTTAACTGCAGCGTTATATCAGCATCTTCAGCAGCGTAGTCTTTAATTTTTTCCAGCTCCACATCACGCATGGTGCCTTGTGTCTTGCCTTTTTTTCCAATCAGTTCTTCAATATGCACAGGCTCGTAACTAAGAAACTGTTCGCTGAGCAAATCCATACTGCGTTTACCTTCGGGCTCAATTACATAATGCGCAAGCATGGTATCAAACAGTTTTCCTTTCAGTTCAACATTGTACCATTTAAGTACCAGCAGATCGTATTTAATATTTTGCCCGATCCATACTTTACTTTCATTAGCAAATAAACCGTCGAATAATTTCAGCAGCTGTTTGGTTTTTTCCTGGTCAGCAGGACAAGGAATATAATAAGCTTTATGTGGCTGATAAGAAAAACTCATCCCCACCAGTTCGCAATCATTGGCATCAATACCTGTTGTTTCGGTATCAAAACAGATTTCAGGTTGCTGCAACAATTCTTCAACGAAATTTTTTATTTCATCATCAGTTGTAAGTGCAATGTACTCGTGTTGTGTATTGCTGATGTTGTTAGATGCTGTAAGACCAGCTTCCACTTCTTCTGTTGCTTGTTCGTCAGCAGAATTGTTTTCTTCTGAAGCTGTGAAACTGATTTCCTGTTCAGCTTTCTTTGCCTTGGCTGCCGGTTTCTTTTCTTTTCTTACTTCACCCATCGTAGTGTCGATCACATTGCCAAACAAATCGGTTTGTACACCAACAGGTGCTGAACTGAACACATTAAAATCATCACCCAAAATACGTTTGCCGATTGTTTTAAACTCCAGTTCAGCAAACACTTCTTTCAGTCCTTCTTTATTCAGCTCTTTCAAGCGGAAATCTTCTTCATGAAATTCAACCGGCACGTTAGTAATAATCGTTGCAAGTTTTTTACTTAGTACTGCCAGATCTTTTCCATTACGCACTTTTTCGCCCATAGCGCCTTTAATCTTATCTGCATTTTCCAGTACATTTTCAAGTGTACCATATTCAGCCAATAGCTTGGCTGCAGTCTTTTCACCCACACCGGGAATGCCGGGAATATTATCCACCGCATCACCCATCATACCAAGAATATCAATTACCTGGTTTACAGTGTTGATATTCCATTTGGCACAAACTTCTGCGGGGCCCATAATTTCAACATCACCACCTTGGTATCCGGGTTTATAAATTTTTACTTTCTCTGTTACTAATTGACCATAATCTTTATCAGGAGTTACCATGAATACTTCATAACCTGCAGCTTCGGCCTGGCGGCTGAGCGTTCCAATAATATCGTCGGCTTCATAACCATCGCTTTCAATAACAGGAATATTGAATCCTTTTATGATACGTTTAATATCAGGCAAAGCTTCAAGCAAATCTTCAGGAGCTTCCTGGCGGTTGGCTTTATAATCAGCAAAATCAGTGTGACGTTCAGTTGGAGCATGCGTATCAAAGCATACAGCCATGTGTGATGGCTTGCGGTTGTTGATCAGTTCAATCAATGCATTGGTAAAACCAAACTGTGCGTTTGTATTTTTTCCTTTTGATGTAATGCGTGGATTACGTATTAACGCATAATATGCACGGAAGATGAGGGCAAGTGCATCAAGCAAAAAAACTCTTTTATCGTTGTTATCAGTCATTCTGCTAAGTTAACAACCTGCATTGATGCTGCATAACCATAAACAGAATTTTTACAAATTACATAAACCAAAACAGGAGGTGGTAAAGACCACCTCCGCAAAACTTACATTATGAGAAAATTCAACACCGGCAGCAAAAAAAGTATAGGGTACGGATCGCCGGCAGTTGATCTGCTTTACAAAACTTATATAATATTGTCTGGAACTATTTCGTAGTGTTTTCAGCCATTTGAGTTTCAATTGGCTTAGCTTCCTTTGTTTCTTGTTTTGCAGTTTGCTGTTGTTTGGCAACTTCTGATTTACCAGCAACTACACGGGCAAGGAAAGAATCTTCCTTGTAAAAAACATTTAAATAAATTGCAAAAAGGAAAAATACGAATGAGAAGAAACGCAATGGCTTTTTCATTTCTATTGGATTTAGTTTTTAATAAATATTGGACACTTCAAAAGTAAATACTCCTTATGAATTGTACAACTGAAAAACAGCGTTTTTAAAAAATCGGGGGTTACTACTCTGAGCAGATTTTGGTAAAAATACGGTTACCTGTTTTATAATAAAAGCTGTTATAAAACGCCTTCTTTTATTTCTTCCCATAAATCACGATAACATTGTGCAGCATAACTGCTACGTGCAAATTCTTCTAACGGTGCTTTATAAACGCCCATTTTTTCAACGTCGCTTAAATATGGAATATAGCTCTGGAAAAAGCGTTTGTCTTTATACAATTCTTCCATCACCTCATTGTGCATATTGCGGCGCAGATCGGTCATTGTAAAGAAGCAGGCCATTTTTTTATTATCAATTGCCTTTTCTTTAAAAAAATCTTTTACCATGTGATAGGTTCGCACAGAAAGAGTGGTTGGAATAATCGGCATCAGCACAATGTCCGATGCGTTAAAAATATTTTCTGCAAGTGAACTCAAACCCGGAGGACAATCAATAAAAACGAAGTCATATTCATTCTGAAGTTGCTTCAGAATACTTGTTAATCTTTTTTTTGACGACTGCATTTCATCAATCATTACATCATGAGCCTTTGCTGTAATATCAGCCGGAATAATATCAAGATTTTCATATTCAGTAGCCATAATGTGGTCTGCAAGTTCAGCATCTTTACCAACCACATCACGCATGGCTACTTTTTGCTTTGGTTTTATTTTGTAATAAAAGGAAGTGGCTCCCTGCGGATCAATATCCCATAAAAGTGTTTTATATCCGTCTTTTGCAGCTAAATAAGCAAAATTTACACAACTGGCTGTTTTTCCAACACCGCCTTTAAGATTAAATAATGCAAATGTGAACATGACTGATTTTTTAGATATTCCTGAAGATAAGAAAAGAATCTTATCAATTTATGAGTTGCTTTATCCTGACTGATTTCTTAAATTCGCAAAAGCTTCTGGATCACACCCCTACATTAAACCTTAAATTATTCAATTATGATTAAAAAACTTGCCGGCGAACGCTGGAAAGAAGCTGTTTTTCACAAATCTCTTACCAAGAAGTACGCAGTCAGCAATAAAGGGCGTGTAGCCAGTTATACGAACGATCTGCTGAAAGATGGCTTGTTATTAAAAGGCAGCCTTCAGCAGGGCTACAAAATCATCCGTTTCAGAATCAAAACAAAAAAGGAACTCAGATACGAATTTATTTTCTTTCATACACTTGTAGCCCAGCATTTCTGCAAGCAGAAATCAACTGAACATTCAAAAATTATTTTCAAAGATTATAACCGTACCAATATTGCGGCCAGTAATCTTGAATGGGTTACCGTTCGCCAGCAGTTTGAACACAGTATGAAAAGCCCTAATTACAAAAAGGCTTTAAAGAAAAGAAGAGAGCTGGGCATTGGAGCTGTACTAAACATTGAAAAAGTAAAGCAAATAAAACTGGCTTTAAAAAATGGTTCAACCTTAAGAAACCTGGCCTTGAAGTACAAAGTGAGTGACATGCAGATTCACCGCATTAAAACAGGGGAAAACTGGGGGTATGTGAAAGTATAATTGTTTAACATCACATTGCAGTTTTAGTTCAGAAGTGAATTAAAACTGCAATGTATAACTATCAAATCTCCATATTCTTGTTTTTACGGCAGGTATTTTCTTTCCCGTATTTTCATCAAGCTTTGTTCCTGTTTGTATTGCAGTAATTGTCTGATTCTTTTTATTAAAAACAAACTTTGTTTTAAACTCATAGTATTGCTTCTGACCCGGATCGTAACTACCGCCATTGTTTTCTTTACTTATCATAGTCAGAACCGGGGCTCCGTAATAATAAAAAGTAGTTGTAATAGAAGTTACTCCCATGCCACTATAACTATCATCAATCTGTAACAAAAGATCGCCGTTGCCCAAGTCAATCAGTTTAAGCTGGTAAGCCGGCTCGCCAAACGTTCCGTGCTGGCCAATATTTTTTTTAATGGTTGATAAACTATACACGCTATCAGATATATCAAAAACAATAAGGCTGAGGTGTGTGCCGCAAGCGTGGCAACTATTGGCATTTTCCATTTCATCATCCTCATTTTTCACATAAGAAGATGTATGGGTTACCATGTATAAACTGTTTTCGTATTTAAAAGCCGTATCAAGTTTTGTATATAGGAACCCATCGCCCAGAGTTCCTCCAAACTCATACAAATCGGCTGCTGAAGCTTTCCACTTAATGCTTTGGGTTGAAGTGTCGTACCCGCCCTCAAATACTTTTTCCAGCATTTTGTTGTATGGTGTATTCAGGGAAACGGTAATAAATTGCTGCTGAGCAAACAGTCCTGTTGCCAAAAAAGCAAACAGGAAAAACAAACTCAAAAATTTCATTTTGAAAGAAAATTATATCATCAAAAATAAAAAGCCTTCACCCCTAAAGAATACCCACCAGCCACAAACTTTCAACAGAACGAAACGATAATAATTACAAAAAATATTACTGCAACTCCGCTCTACATGCTAATTTTAGGTATTGTATAAGTCAAATATCCCCGGCTACTGTAACGCCACCGTTATGATAACATCTCATAATCACTGTTTATGAACACAATTTCTTTTTTCAGGTTGCTGCCTTTGTGCTTGCTGTTTGCAACGCAGGTTCCGGCACAGGTTGTAAATGCAGAAGATGAGGCAACTGCCATTCAGCTTTCTAAAAAGTTTAAAGATGAAGATATTGCCTGTTTCAGCTATTACCAACTCTATTCATTCGATAAAGGGTTGAATGCTCTTAATGACAAGGTGGTAAGTGTACATTCCGAATCGGCCATGGAATTTATTGCACTCAAAAAGTTTGGCAGCATGGTTTATCCCGAATTCTATAACAAGTTTATACAGATCAGATCTTTTACAAAAGAAGTAAAAAGTGGCGGAAGATATTTTCTTGTTTCAAACAAACCGCAGGATCATTCCGTAACCAGCGATGGTATTTTCTTTGACGACAGCCGGGTAAAATATCACCCCATCCGCTTTACACAAAAAGGGAACATGAACAGGATAATTGTAAAGAAAGACTTTTCCGATTCAAAATACCTTACCCGTGTGTTTTTCAGTGAGCGCTACCCCGTAAAAGAAAAAACATTTGAGTTTCGGGTTCCCGACTGGCTTTCAGTTGAATTTAAGCCAATGAACTTTGAAGGAAATAAAATTGAAAAGAAAACAACACCCGGAAATGGTTTTACCAGTTACATATTTACAATGCGTGATATTCCTGCAAGCAAACAGGAACTAAAAAGTATCGGTATTGCCTTTACGGAACCGCATCTTATTATCCAGGTAAAATCGTTCGATCTGAAAGGCGAAACAATCAAAGGCTTTGATAAACTAGAAGATGTTTACAACTGGAATTACAGACTATATAAAATGGCAGGCAACGAACCTGAACAGTTAAAGGCTATGCTTCCAAAAATCACACAAGGAAAAACAACTGATGCGGATAAAATCAAATCAATTTATTATTGGGTGCAGAACAACATCCGCTACATTGCTTACGAAGATGGCTATTCAGGTTATATTCCCGCACCGGCACAGGAAGTGCTCAGTAAAAAATATGGCGATTGTAAGGGCATGGCGAATCTCCTCACCGAGCTACTGCAATTGGCCGGTTACGATGCCCGTTTTACATGGATCGGGACAAGAGAAATTCCTTACTCTCAAACATTGCCTGCATTATGTGTAAACAATCATGCAATTACCACATTGTATTGGGGAGGAAAAGAATATTTTCTTGATGCAACTGAAAATTATATTCCATTTGGAGAAAACGCTTACCGCATACAGGGAAAAGAAGCCATGATTGCGAACAAAGATAATTTTGAAATAAAAACAGTTCCGTTAACTACTGGTGAAGAACACAAAATTCAGACAAAAGCAGATTTTAATCTTGTTGATAAAAACTTAACCGGCAAAATTAAAATCACATTAACAGGAAATGAGCGAACTGATTTTCACCAGGCATATCACGATTTGCCCGTTACATCGCAACAGGAGTTTTTGCAGGACATGATTGAATTCGGCAACAGTAACATTACTTCCAAAGTAGTTAAAACCAGCGACCTGAATAATATTGAAATCCCTGTTGTAATTGAAGGCGAATCAAATCTCAGCAATAATGTAAATATGATTGAAGGCGATTATTATGTAAATATTGATTTCTTTCCTAAAACACTTCAACGTTACCTGCCCGATGAAAAGCGAACAAGAGGATATGACCTTGACTGGGTTACTTCATTTGAAGACGAGTTATCGCTCACAATTCCTTCTAACAAAAAATTTACCGACGTACCCGATAAATTAGAACTATCCAACGATAGTTACAGCTTTACAGGCGAATATACAATAACAGGGAATAAAATTGTACTGAAGAAAAAACTGATTATCAGAAAAAGCAGGATAGATAAAAAAGACTTTGATTCCTGGAAAAAATTTCTCGAAAGCATCAAGGCATTCAGCGAAAACTATATTACAGTAACCTCAAAATAACAATCCATGAAGAACAAACCTGTTTTAAACTTTGCAACTGTACTTTTCTGTGCTTTGTTATTTGCAACTGTACAAAAAGCCAAAGCACAAGCAGTGATTGATGAAGATTTTATTGGCATTATTGATCAGAACGTTACCTCGTTCTGGAATGAAAATGCGCCTGCATTTGCGCTTTCTTCCACTCCCGAAAAATGGAAAAATGAATCGGCTGTTATTATTGCATACAAACGAAGCATCATGTTTGATAAGCAAGTAAAAGGCGGTAGCTGGTTTTCAGCAGGGAAGCAAAATGTTTTTCTGTTTGAAAAAGTACGTTTCAAAATAAAACTGCAGGATAAAAATGCTGTTCAGAACTTTACAGAAGTTTTTTTCCGGTATGGAGATAAACTGGATGGGTTTGCTGCAAAAATTTACAAGCCCGATGGAACAAAACAGGAAGTTGATTTAAGTGATGCTGTAGAGGCCGGAGATAAGAGCCAGGTACCAGAGTTTTATAAAAGTTTTTTCGATCAGAATACCGGTGGCGAAACCAGGTATTATAAAGTGGCCATTCCTAACCTTGAAACAGGCGATGTGCTGGAATATATTTCTTATACCAAAAGTAAGCTGAACGTAGTAAGAAGCAAGTATGTTGAGTTTGATCCGCAGTATGAAATATGCAGCAAAAAATATCCCATCATGTACAATGAAATAAGCATTGATACAGATGATAAAACATTTTTCAAATCACTTTCTCAAAACGGGGCACCCGAATTCAAAAAAGAAAACAGCGATGCTGAAGGTTTTTACCGTTATGTGTTTATTGATAGAGATCGTGGAACTGAAAAGGATGTCAACTTCATCAGTCCCATGTTGGCATACCCAATGATTAAATTCCAGGTTATTTATTCCAACAATGAAAATGCAAAAGGAGCCTTGATTGGTGATAAAGGTGAATTAAAAACAGGTTTCACAAAAGAAGAATTAGGAAAAACAGCCTGGGAAAACTATGCATTGGCAGGCGGCTATTGGATTAATCAGTCAGCTACAGCGCAAAACGCAGCTTATTATATTTTATCGCAGATGAAAAAAGACGATGTGCTTGATTTACCGGAAGATAAATTTATTGTAAACGCCTATTACCGCATCAGGAATCTTGTTTTGTTCCGCAACACCTATTTTCCCGATAAAGTGTTTGCTTATATGCTTACCACCATTTTATCACAAAGAAAAATCAACTACGACCTTGTTATCAGCGTAAGTAATAAAATGGGGAAGCTGAGTGATATTTTGTTTGAAGATGAAATAAGATATGCTGTTAAAGTCGGTAACAAGTTTTATTTCAACTGTACAGATCATTCAAATCCCGGAGAACTTGTAGAAAGTCTGCTTGGTAATGATGCCTACATCATCAAAGCCCCTTCGAGATCTGGCGAACAGGAAATAAGCGATATTAAACTTCCTGATACAGATGTAAGTGAAAACACTGCACAATACGATATTAATGTACAGTACAATCCTGCAACAAATAATATGGTTGTAAGCCGGTCTTCAACTTACAACGGATTAACGAAAGCAAGAGAAATTGACGATGTTGTAAAATACACCCCTTACATGTTTGATGATTTCAGGGTTTATTTTGGCAGTTCACCATTAGATAAAATGAGCAGTAAACAGATTGATGAATATTACAGTACTGTTAATGCTATTAAAGAAGAGTTTAAAACATCCAAGCCCGAATATGTACAACAGCAATTAGATAAAGAGTTTACACAAAAGTTAAAGTACAAGAATTTCAGGTTGACAAGTGATGGAAGATCGTTGCAGAAAAAACAACTTACCGCCGTTGAAGATTTTGAGATCAGTGAAATGTCGAAACATGCCGGTAAAAAAATATTATTAAATCTTCCCGGACTGATGGGGTCTCAATTACAAATCACAAATGAAGAACGATTACGTACGAAAGATATACAAGTTGGTTTTGCAAGAATATTAAACTGGAGAATTGTTATGCCTGTTCCGGCGGGCTACACAGTTAAAGGATTAAAAGAACTTAACACCATTGTTGATAACGAAGCCGGAAAGTTCTCCTGCGAGGCAAAAGAAGAAAATGGCAATGTAATACTATTAATGATAAAAGTGTACAAGAAGAGAGAAATGCCAAAAGAAAAATGGAATGATATGCTGGCTTTTGTTGACGCTGCTTACAATGAAACGTTCCGGTATATTTTACTCGTGCCAAAGAATTAAACGAACTTTTACAATAAAAAGAAACTTACCCAGCCGTTGAAAAAAAAGCTTCTATACTTTTTTAAAAAGGCACTTATTTTTCGCAAGCAGAATTATCGTTGCAATTATCCTTGCCAGAAAACAAGCTTTGCGAGAAGTAATCTGTATTAAGCTTTCCGAATCTGGGGTTTCTTTTTCTTCCAGCAGTCATTTACATGGTCATCCACCATACCACTTGCCTGCATAAACGCATAACAGATTGTGGAGCCAACAAATTTAAACCCTCTCTTCAGCAAATCTTTACTCATCGCATCCGATTGAGCAGTTTTTACAGGAACATTTCCCAAACTCTTTACATCATTCACCACTGGTTTGCCGCCAACAAACTGCCAGATGTATTTATCAAAACTTCCAAACTCCTTTTGTATCGCAATAAAAGCCTTCGCATTTTGTACAAAAGCGTTTACTTTCAGTTTGTTCCTGATAATGCCTTCATCCTGTAACAATGCTTCAATCTTTTTTGCATTGTACCTGCTCATTTTGTTTGCATCAAACCCATCAAAAACCTTGCGGTAATTTTCACGCTTGCGCAAAACAGTGTACCAGCTTAATCCGGCCTGCGCTCCTTCGAGGCAAAGCAGTTCAAACAATTGCCTGTCATCATGCAATGGCTGGCCCCATTCGTTGTCATGATAATCTTTATACAAATCATCTTTACTGCACCAGCTGCAGCGTATTTTTTCTTTTGACATAATAAATAAAATTAAGGAACAGGATCGTAACCACTTCCACCCCAGGGATGACAACGGCTGATGCGTTTTAAACTCAGCCAGAAACCTTTGATAGGACCATATTTTTTAAATGCCTCCAGCGCATAGTTGCTGCAGGTTGGCGTATAGCGGCATTTGGGTCCAATAGCCGGGCTGATGACATATTGGTAAAACCTGATCAGCAGTATAAACGGGAAACTGATGATGGTTTTAATGCCCTTGTGTTTTGTTGTGTTATTATGCTGATGTTGACTGCACACAGATTTCTGATAATTTCTGCAAAGCTATCCCTGTCTTTTCAAATACCAGTTTATAATCAGGAACTTCTTTACCTGTAAAAATAAAAAACACATTCAGATGAAGATTGGCATCCTTCAGTTTTAGCTGCAACTCAATTTTCTGCAGCCTGTATGCTTCACGTATCAATCGCTTGATGCGGTTACGGTCAACAGCATGTTTAAAATGTTTGGTACCTGCTGCCACTCCAAATTGCAAATAGGAAGTATTGCTGTTTGGAGGGGAAAGCATCCAGTAAACACGAATTGGCTGTACTGAAAACGATTTCCCTTCTTTGAACAATTGCTCAATCAGCTTGCGGCTTTTCAACCGTTCTGTTTTACCCAGCGTATATCGTTGTTTACTTTCCAACTTCGGTAAAAATAAAAAAGTCCCGGCATCAACCGGGACTTAGAATATCATTTCAAAAATGTTTTCTTATTTCTTAGCGCCACGCTCATCGCTTACAGAAAGCTTGTGACGGCCCTTTGCACGACGGCTTGACAAAACTTTGCGGCCATTTGCATCCTGCATACGCTTACGGAAACCATGTGTGGTTTTTCTGCGACGCTTTGAAGGCTGATATGTACGTTTTTGTGCCATTATAATTTGTTTTTACTTCTTAAAAAATACCCGGTGAGAAGCCGGTAATTTCAAGCCACCCGGAGAGAACACCACTTCCCGCCGTTTGTGAAAGGACGGCAAAGGTAAGGGAAACTGCCCAAAAATGAGGCCCGTAAAAAAGAAAATTGCTGGAAAATCATCCGCTCAGTGGGCAAGTTCAATATGTGCAGCCTGTATTTCAGCGCCATAAAACAGGCGGGCATGACGGTTAAAATCATCAGCCGAATCGGTGGTAAAAAATTGCTTTTGTTCCTGTTTCGCAAGCCTCTCTTCAATTTCAGGGTGGCGATGCAGGTAATCGGCCAGACTATCAGCCACTATTTCTCCCTGCGACAGCAGTTGAACATTTCCATTAAGCTGTTGCTGAATTTTATTTGCAAGCAGGGGGTAATGCGTGCAGCCTAACAAAACTGTATCAATACCGGCTGATTGATTTTTCAACGCATCAACATATTCTTTTACAAAGTAATCAGCGCCTTTGCCTTCATGTTCATTGTTCTCAATCAGCGGAACCAGCATCGGGCATGCTTGCTGGTACACATTCACATCAGGATAAAATTTATTGATTTCAATTTTATATGATTCCGACAAAACTGTTCCTGTTGTTGCCAGCACTCCAACTTTTTTTGTTTTGCTGTATTTACCAATTATTTCAGCCGTTGGACGAATAACACCAAGCACCCTGTTTGCAGCATTGAGTTTTGGCAAATCATTTTGCTGAATTGTCCTTAACGCTTTGGCCGAAGCGGTGTTACAGGCAAGAATCACCAGCGGGCAGCCTTGTTTAAAAAACCATTCCACACATTCCAATGTATAACGATACACTGTTTCAAAACTGCGTGTGCCGTACGGCGCACGGGCATTATCACCTAAATACACGTAATCGTATTGCGGCAGTTTCTTCACTATTTCCTGCATTACAGTTAACCCGCCATAACCTGAGTCAAATACGCCGATTGGTCCTTTTTGCATAGATGCAAATTAAACATAAAAAAATCCCCCGTAATTACGGAGGATTGATATACTTAAATAAATTAAATTATTTCTTAGCCGGAGCTGGGGTATCAGCAATTTTCAAATACTTTTTAACCAAAGGTAAGATGTCATCAGCAGGAGGAGACACCAATAAAGCTTCAGCAGTAAATACATAAGTATAACCATTCGTTTTAGCTACAGTTTGAATAGCTTCAATTGCTGCTTTCTGTACTGGTGCATATACTTCTTGTTCTTTACCTTGCAACCATTGCTGAGCTTGTGTAGAGTATTGTTGTACTCTTTCAGCTAAATCACCAAACTCTTTGAATTTGATTTCTTTTTTTGCCGGAGTCCAGTTGATTGAATCTTTACGGATAATGCTGTCTTTTTCATTGTACTCTTTAATCATATCTGCATAAACCACGTTCAGTGAATCCTGCAGTTTCTGCATTTTTTCCTGTGCCTTTTTGGTTTCAGGCATTACGCTAAGAAGCTCACCCGTATTAATGTGGCCAAATTTCTGTGCGTTTACTGTTACAGCCGTTCCCATGAATGCTATAACTGCAAGAAGAATAACTTTTTTCATTTTACTTTAAACGTTTTGTTTTTATTAGTGTACTTACTCCCATATTTGGTTGCAACAGCAAATGGCTTTTATTAAAGTTTAACACCTAATATTTTCAGCACATCATCGCTTTTATCCAGTTTTGGGTCGGCAAATATAACGGTAATTCCTTCACTTTTATCCAAAATAAAATCATACAACCGGTCGGTTGCAAGTTTCTGAACAGCATTAAATACCTTGTCCTGTATGGGTTTTACCAGCTCCTGTTTTTTACGGAAATAGTCACCTTCGTAACCAAAGCGCTTTTTCTGCAAATCCCTCACCTGCTTTTCTTTGTTAAAAATTTCATCCTCTCTTTTCTTCAGCAGTTCGGGGGTTAGCATGGCTCTCTCTGCATCTAACTGACGATACATTTTATCCAAGTCGGCCTGCATCAGGTCAATTTCTTTTTGCCAGGCATCAGCCATTTCCTCTAATTTTTTATTGGCATCTTTATATTCAGGTATTTTGTTCAGAATATACTTTGTATCAATAATGGCATAACGCTGCGCCTTTGAAACCAAAGCAAGCGAAATAAAGCAAACCGTAAGGAGGAAAAGTTTTTTCATGTGTGTAAAGTTTAATTTATGTACAGTTGTAATTGCAAAAAACAGTCCATCCATAACAAATACCTGTTAAGAGGAACTTATTTCCTGCCATCTGCATATAAAATTGATTTTAGCAGTTATTAATCTGGTTCGTATCCCAGCATAAATGTAAACTTACTGACATCTCTCAAACGTGCACCGGGATAAGTTCTGTCTAAACCAATACCATAGTCAAATCCAAGTAATCCAAACATTGGCAGGAAGAAACGCATACCTAATCCTGCACTACGACGTAGCTGGAAAGGATTATAAGGTTTGTATTTGCTTGCAAGGCTTGGTGTTGAATTTAAATCACTCTGATCGTACCAGCCATTGGCCGCTTCAAAAAATGCCAGACCAAATATGGTACTGCTTGGATTAGTACTTAACGGATACCTTAATTCCAGGCTGTACTTATTAAACATGGTAAAAAAGTTACTGGCCGATGTCTGATTCTGGTTATTTACTTTTGGATTTGAGTTGTCATAAACCGGGTAACCTCTGTGGGCAACAATATCATACCCAATAATACCAAAATTGTTCTGCATACCCGCATCACCCAACTGAAAACGCTCAAATGGAGAAATTGGCATATCTCTATTATATCTGCCCAGAAATCCAAACTTGGCAGCAGCTTTCAACACAAACTGCCTGTTTTTTTCAGCTCCCATCGGCTTGCCAATAGGCACATACCACTCATAATTCAAACGCCATTTATGATATTCAACAAGGCGATATTTTTCCGCAGGATCGCTGTATTTGGAAATATCTCTGAATAAAGACCATGGTGGTGTAAATGTTGCAGTAACTGAAAATGTTGAACCCGAACGTGGAAATGTAGGCTGGTCAACACTTGAACGAATCAGTTGTACACGAACATTAATATTATGGGAAATACCACTATCCAGTTCAGAAAAAATCTGGTAATTTTTAAGTTTATATTGAGTATAGTTAATTGAGGTAATCAGGTTAAAATAATCATCAGGCCATTTCAGTTGCTTTCCAAGTGAAACAGTTGCTCCAAATGAACGGAGATACTGGTCATTGGATTTTTTACGGGAATATGTTCCGGTAGTTGGATCGTAAGTATTTGCTAAACTGGTACGATACAGACTTACGGTAAGGTTATTTCGTTTTTTTCCTCCAAGCCACGGCTCGGTAAATGAAAAGTTTTGTGCGCCGTAAGATGGCCCGTTTGATTGTACACGTAAAGAAAGCTTCTGACCATCGCCACTTGGCAGCGGTTGCCAGGCTTCTTTATGGAAAATATTTTTAGTTGAGAAGTTATTAAACGTAATACCTAATGTACCCGTTAATCCGATATACCCGCCCCAGCCAGCACTAAGTTCAAGCTGATCGCTCGATTTCTCTTCAAGTGAATAATTAATATCAACCGTACCATCATCAGGATTTGGAACCGGGTTAGGGTTGATTTTTTCAGCATTAAAATAATTCAGAGCCGATAATTCACGAACCGAGCGGATGATATCTGTACGGCTGAATTTTTCGCCTGGAACAGTACGCAATTCACGACGGATAACATATTCTTTTGTTTTGTCGTTGCCCGAAATATTGATGTTTTTAATAGTTGCCTGCGGCCCTTCGGAAAAACGTATTTCGTAATCAATTGTATCGTTATAAACACTTGTTTCAACCGGGTCAACACGGAAAAACAGGTACCCGTCATCCATATAATAACTGCTGATATCGCCACCCTCCTGCGACATTTGCTTACCCAATCTCTTATTCAGTGTTTCAAGGTTATAAGTATCTCCTTTCTTAATACCAAGCATAGCGGTCAATAAAGAGTCGCTGTATTTGGTATTTCCTCTCCATGTAATATTTCCAAAATAATAGGGCCTGCCCTCTTTTACCTTCAACTCTACAATCAGTTTACCGCTTTTGTTATAATAATTTGTATCATTTTCAATTACAGCGTCACGATAGCCGAGTGAGTTGTAATAATCAAGTAGCTTTTCTTTATCTTCAAGATACTTCTTCTGATTAAACTTGGCAGATGAAAACCGCACCCGGAACCACGGATCAAGAAAATCTCTCGTTTTACTTGGTATAAGAAATCCTCTTTCTTTCAAATATTGTTTAAACGTAATAGTATCCTTACCACCATAAACAGGATTATTATTTTCAGGATTGAGTGTTAAACGCAGGCGTTCTTTTGTGCTCTTCATTTTCTTTTTCAACTGAAGATCAGAAACAGCCTCATTTCCTGAAATAAAGACTTCCTCAATTTTTACTTTCTGTCCTTTATCAATATTGAATGTAAGGTCAATGAAATTGGGATTAACAGCGTTTTTAGTTTCTGTAATTTTTACATCAATTTTCCTGAACCCCTTGTCAATAAAAAACTTTTCAATCTTTTCAACACTTGTCCGCCGCAGATTTTCGGTAATAACCTTGTTTGGCGACAGACCAATTTTTTCTTTCAGATCGTCTTCTTCACTTTTTCTAATGCCTTTAAACGAGAAATTGCCAAGTCGTGAACGTTCTTTTACACTTATTTCAATGTAAATATCTTTCCCATCAACCTTTGTTATATAAATTGTGGCATCATCAAAATACTGTTGCTTCCAGATAGCCGAGATTGCTTTACTGAAAAGATCGCCACCTGGAAGATAAACATGGTCGCCAATAGAAATTCCAGAAATAGAAACAAGCAAAGAAGAGTCGAACGTTTTTGAACCACTTACATCAATTCCTGCAATGATGTATTCTTTGGGAGTTTTTGAATTGAAGATTGCTTCCAGTTCAGGATCAACAGAAACAGGATGCAAAGTATCGGTTTGCTGAGCCCAAGTATTTATCTGAAAGCCAAAACAAACGGTTAAAAGGAGTAAAAAATATCTGATCAAGCGCATCAAAAAACAGTTACGTTTAAATAGTTATAATAAAGGCTGCCGGTTATTTTTAAGTAAGCCGGGCGGCAAAATAAATGGTTTTGCTGAAACTCTTTGTTAAAATGACGGTTTTCACTGTATCTTAAGATTGTTTCGGCTATTCGTCTTCCTTCATCTGGTCGCCTGTTTTCCCAAATCGTCTTTCACGGCCCTGAAAATCAAGAATTGCCTCATACAGATTTTCTTTCCTGAAATCGGGCCAGCGTACATTGGTAAAATAGAGTTCTGCATACGCCAGTTGATACAGCAAAAAGTTGCTGATACGGTATTCTCCGCTGGTTCTTATCATTAACTCAGGGTCGGGAAACTCCCGTGTAGCCAGGTAATCTTTAATTGTATCCTGTTCTATTTCAAAGGGTTCCAGTTTCCCATCTTTAACATCCGTAGCAATATTTCTAATTGCATTTACAATTTCCCAACGGCTGCTGTAGCTCAATGCCATAATGAGATTAAGCCCGGTATTGTTCTTCAGCTCATCAAGGCTTTCATGCAATTGCTTCCTTGCATAATCGGGCAACATATTGGTGTCACCAATTACATGAAGTTTAATGTTATTTTTTTTTAGAGTTGCTGTTTCCTTACGGATTGTATCAACCAATAATTCCATTAAACCCGTCACTTCTTCTAAAGGTCGGTCCCAGTTTTCGGTACTGAAAGCATAAAGTGTTAAATACTCAACTCCCAGTTCGGCGCAGCCTTCAACAATATTGCGAACACTTTCAACTCCGTGAAAGTGCCCAAACAAACGATCCTGCCCCTGTTCTTTAGCCCAACGCCCATTACCATCCATAATAATAGCAATATGGCGAGGTAAATTCTTTAAATCCAATTGTTCACGAAGGGAGCTCATTACTGAAATTAAGGGCACGAAGGTAATAAAAATAAGAGTTGCAGATGTGTTATAAATAAAGGTGAAAAACACATCTTTTATTACCAATATTAAACCTGTTTTGAGTCGCCAATTTTTAATCGGCACTATCTTTTTATTATTTTTTAAAGCAAAAACAACCTTGGGCATCATTGTTTTTTTTCCCAAAAACCTTACTGGGTAAGGGTTTTGGATTTTTAAAGCCTTGTAGGCATCATTAAAATAATTATTTGTTGTTTAAACGTTTATAACAGGTTATTGTACTTTTACTTTATCAAACAAAAGAGATCAGAAATTTAAGTGAGTTTGGTTTGATAACAGGCCATCAGGTCAAAAAAAATTACAGAACTATTTTTTTATATGGCAAGCAATCGTTAACGGTCAACTGTTTCAACAGATGACCTTTTTTTTGCTCTTAATTTTAGTATTACTTTACTCTGTTTAAACTCATCCCGACATTTTAATACCTCAAATAGCTGTAAAGTTTTATTTAGCCGTCTTTAGCCGAAAACATTTCCATAACCCTGTCAGTGTTATGAGTTTTGATAAATACTTCTTTAAAACATTCATTAAAAAAGTATAATAAAACCGGCAAGTGCCGGTTTTATCTTTTTTTAACTATTTACTTCTTCCTGATTTTCTCGTTTATGTTGCATTGCCTTCTGCATTTCCTTTTGTTTTGCTTTCAGTTTTTCATTTTGTTCAGGAGTTAGTATTGTCTCAATTTTTTCGTTGTATTTCTTACGTATTGTTCCCATTTGTTCCCGCTGCTGCTCACGGGTAAGTGAAGCATTGCTTCGCACAGAGTCAATCTCGGTTTTTTGTTGTTTCATTACTTCTTTAACTTTTGCTTTCTGGTTTTTTGTAAGGTTCAGTTCCTGATACATATCCCAACGATTCATTTTTCTTTTTCCTGTGGTATCGGTTGTTTGGGCTTGAGACACTGCGCCAATGAGCATAAAAACCATTAAAAATTGAAGTACTTTCATGTGTTTATTTTTTGTTGTATTTAATTTTTACATGTAATACCGTTAAAAAGCATCCTGACCGGGATTTTTTATTACCGGCATTTTAATGTTATTCGCTAAAGAGTTAGACTACAGATATTAAAAAGGTTTACGCCTGCAAAAAATTATATGAACTATCTCGCCCACGCATATCTTTCATTTAAACAACCCGATATACTTGCAGGGAATATGATCAGTGATTTTGTGAAAGGAAAGAAGAAATATGAATATGCCACAGGAATACAGCAAGGCATAGATTTACACCGGATTATTGATACATTTACCGATGGACACCCTGCAACCAAAGAAGCTAAAGAATTTTTCCGCCCGCATTACAGGCTTTATGCAGGGGCATTTGTAGATGTACTTTACGATCATTTTCTGGCCACAGATGAGCGCTATTTCACAAATGACACATTAAGAAAGTTTGCAGAAAAAACCTATACTCAACTTGATCCTTACATACCAGTATTTCCTGAACGCTTTGCAAAAATGTTTCCATATATGAAACAGCAGAACTGGTTATACTATTATCATACACTAAAAGGGGTTGAAAACAGTTTATATGGAGTGGTTCGCAGATCGGCATATCTCACCGAAAGCTCAACTGCTTTTGCATTATTTAAGCAACATTATAATGAACTGAAGTTCCAGTATGAGCAATTTTTTCCAGAACTACACGCACTTGTACAAGACTGGTTTAACAAGAAAGAAGCCATATTTCCCAATGAATAAAACATCACCGGGAAAATCTGGCTTAATGCGTAATTGCATTTATGATTAATGGAGATATGAATCGTAAACAAGAAAATGCTTAAACCTTTCCACGCAGGCCTTCTCCAGCATTTCACGATCATCAGGATGTGCAATATCAATCAGTGCTTTTGCACGCTGACGTAAATTTTTCCCGTATAAATGAGCAATTCCGTATTCTGTTACAACATAATGAATATGGCCCCGGGTGGTTACTACACCAGCACCTTGTTTGAGGAACGGAACAATACGGTTGATGCCTTTTGAAGTACGTGATGTAAGTGCAATAATTGGTTTGCCTCCTTCACTTAGCGCAGCACCACGCATAAAATCCATCTGGCCCCCAATTCCGCTGTATTGAGTTGTTCCAATACTATCGGCACATACCTGCCCTGTAATATCCACTTCAATTGCACTGTTAATTGCAACAACTTTCGGGTTGCGGCGAATTACATGTGGATCGTTTACATAATCAATATCAAGAAATACAAATGCCGGATTATCATCCACATAATTATACAGATTTCTTGTGCCTAATGCAAAGCCGGTTACCGATTTATAAGGATGAATGCGTTTTTGAGAATTATTAATCACATCGTTTTCAACAAGATTAATAAGACCATCGCTGAACATTTCGGTATGAATACCAAGATTTTTGTGGTTGGTTAATGATTTCAGAACAGCATCGGGTATAGTGCCTACGCCCAACTGAAGAGTACTTCCATCATCAATCATCCCGGCAATCAGTTCGCCAATCCGTAATTCTTCAGCGCCAACATTAAGCCCATAGTTTACTTCGGGCAAATCCTCTTCAGCCCACACAACAGAGGTAAACCGATCTGTATGAATCAAGCTGTCTCCATGCGTACGTGGAACTTTAGGATTAACCTGTGCAATAATATATTTAGCGGTGTTAACTGCACTGCGGGCAATATCCACACTAACCCCCAGAGAACAATACCCATGCTTATCGGGTGGTGATACCTGCACCAATGCTACATCAATTGGCATGTAACCTTTTTTGAACAGATCGGGAATGTCACTGAGAAAAACCGGTATAAAATCGGCCCGGCCTTCATTCACCGCTTTTCGTACACTGTTACTGACAAACATACAGTTGATATGGAAAATATCCTGGTATTCAGGTCGGTCAACTGTAATATCTCCCTGTACTGTGATAAAAACAAGCTCTACATTCCGTAAGCGGTACGATTGTTTGGCCATTTCACGAAGCAGATACAGAGGTGTTTGAGCGCTTCCCTGAATAAATACACGATCTCCGCTCTGAATAACAGAAAGGGCTTCTTCGGCTGATGTATAGTTTAGTTTTTTGAACATGAGGCAGTCAATTATAACACAAAAATAAACGGTCGTTAGTATTTTTTCATGCTCAAAAGCAGGATGAATGGTGATTTAAAGCAGCAATGTTTGGTTTAAATTTGCGTTTTATTAAAAATTAATTTCAAGAATGAAGAACTTGTTTTTTTGCCTGGGAATGCTTTTAGCCGGGATATCGGTATCAGCTCAGAATGGATCGAAGATTCCTCCAATGGATAAGTCGCCAATGGATATGTCGTACTACCCTTCTAATTACCCGATTATGCGAATTCAGCCAAGCAAGGTTACCGAACCATTAATTGCAAGGGTTATTTACAGCAGGCCAGCAAAAAACGGTCGTAAAATTTTTGGCGAATTGGTGGAAGATGGGAAAGTTTGGCGGCTTGGAGCAAACGAAGCAACTGAAATTGAATTTTTTCGTGATGTAAAGATTGGAGGAAAAACCGTTAAAAAAGGGAGATATACTTTATATGCCCTGGAAAATTCAAACAAATGGACAATGATAGTAAACAAAGACACCGATATATGGGGAGCCTTTAAATACGATGCATCTAAAGATGCGGTAAGAGTTGATTGTACGGTAAATCGTACGGCAGATATCACTGAATCATTTTCGATGTACTTTGATAAAGTTACCGACAGAAGCATTAGCCTCGTTATGGCATGGGATGATGAAATGGTAAAGCTGCCGATAAGCTGGTAAGAAAGAATATCCGTCAGCGGTTAATAATCATAAAACAAAAAGCCCCGTAATAATTGCGGGGTTTTTTGTTTGCTTTTTGTGAAATGAAAGTGTGACTTTTACATCATGTGTGGCATCGCAGGAATTATTTCCAACAACTCCAATCATATTTCAACTGAACGGCTGAAAGCAATGGCAACTGCTCTTGCACATCGTGGACCCGATGGTGAAGGCTTCTGGATCAACGAAAACAAAACAGCAGCATTTGCACATCGTCGTCTTGCCATTATTGATTTAAGTGATGCTGCAGCCCAGCCCATGCATTACCTGCAGCGTTATCACATCACTTACAATGGTGAACTGTACAATTACATTGAACTGAAAGATGAGCTCAAACAAAACGGTTATGCGTTCACTACCAATTCCGATACAGAAGTCATTCTTGCAGCGTTTGATTACTTTAAAGAAGAATGCCTGCAACAGTTTGATGGAATGTTTGCATTTGCTATCTGGGATGAACAGCAGCAAACATTATTTGCAGCAAGAGACCGCTTTGGCGAAAAACCATTTTATTATTTCTTCGATGGTGAACAGTTTTTATTCGCCAGTGAAATGAAAGCACTGTGGGCCGCAGGAGTAAAAAAGGAAATCAATCAAACCATGTTACTGAATTATCTTGGTTTGGGCTGGGTAAAAAACCCGGTTGATGTTTCACAAACATTTTACAGCAATATTGCTGCACTTCCGCAGGCACATTTTCTGAAGCTAGGATTAAACAGCAACGAAAACAGCATAACGCAATACTGGGATCTTGATAAAGAAAAGAACATTGAAATCAACGACACAGATGCAATTGAACAGTTTCAGCATCTCTTCAGCACATCGGTTAAACGAAGGTTGAGAAGTGATGTTGAAGTGGGCACATCGCTCAGTGGTGGATTAGACAGCTCATCCATTGTTGCAACTATTCTTCAATCTCAAACTTCAGATTTCAAACCTCAAACATTTACTGCTTCTTTTCCGGGTTTTGAGAAAGATGAATCAGCTTTTGCAAAACAAGTGGCTGATCAGTTTCATTTGCAGCAACACCTTGTTACTCCATCTGCCGAGGGTTTTACCGATGAACTGGAAAAATTATTTTACCAGCAGGAAGAACCTTTTCAATCATCCAGCACGTATGCTCAATACAAAATTTATGAACTTGCAAAACAGCATGGAATAAAAGTAATTCTCGACGGACAAGGTGCTGACGAAACGCTTGCAGGTTATCACAAATACATTCATTGGTTTTTGCAGGAAGGAAAGGCAAGCCGACAGTCGGCAATAGTGAGTCGTGAGTTGGAAGCTTTCAGAAAAAATAATATTAATGTTGATTGGAACTGGAAGAACACAATTGCTGCAAAATTACCTGAGCTAGCAGCAGTGCAACTTGAAAGCAAAGCCCGGAAAGAATTACATTCAAACACATTCATCAATAAAGAATTCCTGAAAGAACAGTTCGATAAAAAAACCATTTACAAACCCGTAGTTCGTAAGCTGAACGATTTGCTTTATTTCAATACCATGCAGTTTGGATTAGAAGAATTACTTCGCTATGCCGACCGTAACAGTATGGCACATGGAGTTGAAGTTCGCTTACCGTTTCTAAATCATGAACTGGTGCAGTTTATTTTTTCGTTGCCATCGAAATTCAAAATGCGCAATGGTTATACCAAATACATTCTGCGTGAAAGTATGAAAGACAGTTTGCCTTCTTCTATTGTTTACCGTACGGATAAAATTGGTTATGAACCTCCGCAGCAGCAGTGGATGCAAACAAAAGCGTTTGGCGATTTAATTCATGAAAGCAGAAACAAATTAGTACAACAAAAAATTCTGAATAAAGAAATTTTACAACAACCTGTGACTGCAAAAGCAGCACACGAAGCAAAGAATGATGACTGGCGAACTGTTTGTGCAGCTTTATTGTAATAAAAAGAATTTATTTGAACCAAATTTAAAAGAAACAATTCCATAATTTTTCGCAATAAAAATAGAATCAATTTTTGCTGGGATTACGGCTGCCAATAGTCTTACTCTTTCATAACGAACATTATTAATAGCAAAATTTTTAAGTTCGAGACCTTCAAGGTTAGCACCTTCAAAATAACCACCTTTGCTGATAAACAAACTATCTCTGCTCATCGCAATTAAATGAAAATAGGATGGGGAGCCAAGATTTACAGAAATGATTGTACTATCTTGTTTGTTTAAAACCATATTAAACCCCGCTTCATCATATAAATAAGTTGTGGCACATTCTGCATTACTGGCAATCTTCGTTGTATCTGTAAAAGAAATATCAAACTTGTAAATTACTCCGTTTTCTGATTTAAAACTTAAAGAGTCGTTATTTGCATAAGGTATCCAAAACTTTGCTTGTTTATCAATTTTCAATCTCCCTTTAATACATCTATTACATTGCGTCATAGAACTACAGAGAAAAAAGAGTAAGCCTGCAAATGAAGCAGTAGCCAAATGTTGGTATGAGTTTTTCATAATAGCTTTTATTTTTCTATCTAATTTACAACACTCTTTTCTTAATCGTAAATATTTGAACGTACAATTTCTCATCTTTGCAAAACATCTCTGATGTTTGTTCACCTGCAAAGTGTCAGACCTCAACAAAAATTTTCATTATGAAACCAGCTACAAAAGTTATTCATGCAGGTATGGTGCCCGATCCTTCAACAGGAGCAATCATGACACCTATTTACCAAACAAGTACATACGTGCAGGAAGCACCGGGTGTAAACAAAGGTTATGAATATGCAAGAAGTCAGAACCCCACACGTAAAGCATTGGAAGATGCCGTTGCTGAAATTGAAAATGGAAAATATGGTTTGGTTTTCAGCAGTGGTGTTGCAGCAACTGATGCAGTGATTAAATTATTAAGTCCGGGTGATGAAATAATTGCAGCCAATGATATGTACGGTGGCACATACCGCTTGTTCATGAAAGTGTTTGAAAAATTTGGTTTGAAATTTATCTATGTTGACACAACCAATCCTGCCAATGTTAAAGCAACATTAACTGCAAACACAAAACTTATCTGGATTGAAACACCTACGAATCCGCTCATGAATATTTCCGACATCAAAGCAATTTCTGCTATTGCAAAAGAAGCAAGTGTTTTGCTTTGTGTTGACAATACATTTGCCTCACCTTATTTACAAAACCCGCTTGATCTTGGTGCTGATATTGTGATGCACAGTGCAACAAAATATCTCAGCGGCCACAGCGATGTTATTCAAGGCTGTTTAATTATGAATGATGCTGCATTGAGAGAACAATTATATTTCATACAGAAAAGTTGTGGTGCAGTACCAGGACCAATGGATTGTTTTTTAGTATTGCGTGGAATAAAAACATTGGGTGTGCGTATGAAAGCGCATTGTGAAAATGGTGAAAAGATTGCACACTGGCTGAAAGCAAATCCAAAAGTGGGTAAGGTTTACTGGCCGGGATTTACTGATCATCCGGGTTATGCAGTTGCAAAAGAACAAATGCGTGGTTTTGGGGGTATGATCAGTTTTGAACTGAAAGACGATAGTGTGGAAGAAGCTAAACGTGTTTTATCATCCACGCATTTATTTTCTTTAGCCGAAAGTCTGGGTGGAGTTGAAAGTTTAATCAATCACCCGGCAAGTATGACGCATGCATCTATTCCAAGAGAGAAAAGAATCAAAGATGGATTGAGTGATTCGCTCATCCGTTTAAGTGTGGGCATTGAAGATGCAGATGATTTGATTGAAGATTTAGCGAAAGCAATTGGCTAATGAATAATAAAGAATTGAAATCACTACTTGATGCGAAGGTTGATTATTACAATCAACCTTCTTTCATCAAAGACGATCCTATTTGCATACCGCACCTGTTTACCAAAAAACAGGATATTGAAATCGCTGCTTTCTTCGCCGCCATTTTTGCATGGGGAAACAGAACAACCATCATCAACAAAGCAAAGGAACTGATGAAACTGATGGATATGCAACCGCATCAATTCTGCCTGAATTACAATACAAAAACTTTAAAAAGATTAAGCGAATTTAAGCATCGCACTTTCACTGCAGATGATCTGTATTTTTTTATTGATTTTTTTCACCAGCATTACAGCAAACACGAAACACTGGAAACAGCTTTCTTCCCCCGTAAAGGAATGACGATTGAAGAAGGACTAAATCATTTCTCAACATATTGTTTTTCGTTTGAACATTTAAAGCGAACCGAGAAACACATTTCATCTCCTGTAAAAAAATCAACCTGCAAACGTTTAAACATGTTTCTGCGATGGATGGTTAGAAATGATAAGAACGGAGTTGACTTCGGCATCTGGAAATCTGTGTCGTCTGCACAACTCATTTGCCCGCTTGATGTACATGTTGCACGTATTGCACGGCAGTACGGTTTACTTCACCGTAAACAAAACGACTGGGAAGCTGCAATGGAATTAACAGTGAATCTTCGTAAATTGGATGCAAAGGATCCGGTGAAATATGATTTTGCTTTGTTCGGAACAGGTGTAATGGAAAACAAAATAACAGTTCATGCAAAATGATGAGTTAATAACATCAGTCAACAACGAACTGGCCTTAGAACTTCCGGTCAGTAGTTCCATAGAACAACTTAAAGAACAGCTTACTGTTCACATCAACAATCTTATTAATCACGATTTTGAAAAACTGATTTACTACCTGTACAGAATTGATGTACACGAAGAAAAAATCAAACACCTGCTGCAACAACATGAAGGGGAAAATGCAGCCGGAATTATTGCACAGTTGATTATTGATCGCCAGATTCAGAAAATAAAATTCAGAAAAGAGTTTCAATCTCCTCCTGCTGACAGTGATGAAGAAAAATGGTAAAAAACATCTGTTTCTTATTCAGCATCATTGCGTACTTTTAACTCTCACATTTCTACTATGCTGAAAAAATTGTTGAAATGGCTGGTGGTAATAATCGTTTTACTTGCAGCATTTTATGTGTTAGGTCCAAAACCCGACGATCCGGTTTACACATCTTCACTACCTGTTCTCCCGTCTTCATCTGCCGAGTTGGAAACTTTTGTTCGTTATAACGAAGCACAACACAAAATAAAGCCGGGCAATGAAGCAAAAATTATCTGGGCTAACGATTCATTAAAACAAAAAACAGAGTATGCCTTTGTTTACCTTCATGGCTTTTCTGCTTCACCTGAAGAAGGAGCTCCTGTGCATGCAAACATTGCAAAAAAATTCGGGTGTAATTTATACTTAGCAAGACTTGCCGAACATGGCATTGATACTACCGAACAGATGGTTAACCTCACTGCCGGCAAGTACTGGGAAAGTGTAAAAGAAGCTTACGCAATAGGTAAGAAACTTGGAAATAAAGTTATTATTATAGGAACTTCAACAGGAGGAAGCAATGCGCTGCAACTTGCGGCAACCTACCCTGAAATTGCAGGGATTGTTTTATTATCCCCCAATATTGAAATCAACGATCCGAACGCCTGGCTGGCCAATAATGCATGGGGATTACAAATTGCAAGATTGGTGAAACATTCCAATTATATTACTACAAAAGATCAACGGGATATTTTTAAAAAATTCTGGTACTCACATTACCGGCTCGAAGCAGTTGTAAACCTGCAGGAGTATCTTGAAACAACTATGACTGCCGAAACATTCCGAAAAATAAAACAACCTGCTCTTTTACTTTATTATTACAGGGACACTATCCATCAGGATAGTGTTGTAAAAGTAAGTGCAATGCTCAGAATGTTTGATGAACTTGCAACAACACCCGAACAAAAAAGAAAACTGGCAATGCCTAATACAGGCGATCATGTTATTGCAGGTTATATCAAATCAAACGATTACCAGGGTGTTGAAGCAGAAATCACTAAATTTATGATTGACATACTGCACATGAAGCTTGTGCAATAACAAACAGATCATTCACTATTAATTATAACAATATGCCTTCTTTATCCCGTCGTGATGTTTTAAAAGCACTTGGTATTTCTCTTGGCGGTTCTATGCTTCCGCTTTCTTCCTGGGCTACCAATGAGCTCGGTGAAAAAATAATTCTTCCTGATTTTATAAATGATGTGAAGGTGGATAAAACAATTACTGCAATTGTTTGTGGTGCAGGTAACAGAGGAAATGTATATGGTAATTATGCGTTGCAGTACCCCGACCAGCTTGATATTGTTGGCGTGGCCGAACCCATTCCTGTACGTAATGAACGGTATTCAAAAAAACACAACATTAAGGATGAAAACCGTTTTGTAACATGGGAAGATGTGTTTAAACGCCCCAAGTTTGCCGATGCGATCATCATCAGCACTCCCGACAATCTGCACTACGGCCCCTGTATGAAAGCACTTGAAATGGGGTATCATGTTTTACTGGAAAAACCAATTTCGCCCAGCGAAAAAGAGTGCCGTGACATTTTAGCCCTGGCAAAGAAAACAGGAAAAATTGTTGCAGTTTGCCACGTACTCCGTTATGCTCCATATTTTGTTGAGATGAGAAAAATTATTCAAAGTGGTGTGTTAGGCAAAGTGGTAAGTATTCAGCACATGGAGCCCATCTTCCATGTACACATGAGTCACTCTTATGTTCGTGGAAACTGGCACAACAGTAAACAAACAACACCCATCATCCTTGCAAAAAGCTGTCATGACCTGGATATTATTAAATGGATGCTTGATAAAAAAAGCAAAACCATTCATGCGCAGGGAAGCCTCAGTTGGTTTAAACAATCCAATGCGCCGGAAGGAAGTACTGCACGTTGTACCGATGGCTGTAAAGTAGAAGGTTCGTGCCCCTATTCTGCTTTGAAAATTTATTACAGGGAAAGAGGGTGGAACTATGTATTCGATCTTCCTGAAGACAAAGACAAGCAGGCCGAATATGTTCTTGAACAATTAAAAACAACTAACTACGGCCGTTGTGTGTATAAGATGGATAACGATCAACCCGATCACTATACAACAAATATTTTATTTGAAGATGAAGTAACAGCAAGTTTCAGCATGGAAGCATTTACTTCGTACGACGGAAGAAGAACAAGGGTAATGGGAAGTTTGGGAGATGTTACAGGCGATATGACTTCGTTTACTCATACCGATTTTCTTACAGGCAAGAAAACGGAATGGAAAACTGTAACAGATGGTCATGGCGGAGGCGACTGGCGATTGGTTGCCGACTGGTTAATGGCAGTTTCAAAAAACGATCCTTCACTGCTCACTTCAACAATTGATGCTTCAATTGAAAGCCACCTGATGGGCTTTGCTGCAGAAGAAAGCAGAAAGGAAAACAAGGTGATGAAGATTACTGTTTAAAAAGCAAAAGATATTTTTATAAAAACGGGCCCCGATAGAAATCGTGGGCCCTTTGCTTACCTCTGAAACCACAAAATATTCGGCACAGAAAAACTGTGCTTCATATTTCATCATAAGTATAGAAAAAGTTTATCAGCGGGATACTCTGGCAAATGGAAGCTCTGCAATGGAGATTGGAATAATCGGGCTCTGGAAAATAAGGGCATCTAAAATTAGAGCCTGCTTTCCATATTTGCAAAGAAATATTGAAAAGTTCTTTTTACAGGATACTCGGCTAAAACGGGAATTACTTAATTTTAAGGATGCTGCTTCATATACATCCTGAAAATCCCCAGCCAAGGCAAATCAAAGCAGTAGTTGATTGCCTGCAAAATGGAGGTGTTATTATTTATCCTACAGATACCATTTATGGTTTAGGTTGCGATATTTTTCAGCACAAAGCCATCGAGCGCATCTGCCGCATTAAAAATGTTGACCCTCAGAAAGCCCAGCTTTCCTTCATTTGCCACGACCTGAGCGACCTGAGCACTTATACAAAAAGCATCTCTACTCCACTATACCGCTTGCTAAAACAACATTTACCAGGCCCTTACACATTTATTTTACCAGCAAGTAAGGAAGTTCCGAAAATTCTTAAAAGCAAAAAAGACACAATTGGCCTGCGTGTGCCAGATAATATCATTGCCAGCACAATCATCCAGGAATTAGGTCATCCTATTCTCAGCGCATCACTGCCAGGTGAAATGGTGGAAGAATATACCGATCCGGAGCTGATGTATGATAATTTTAAAAAGCTTGTTGATATCGTTGTTGATGGCGGTATTGGAGGTATGATCCCTTCCACAATTGTAGATTGTACCAATGAAGAGCCCGTTATTATAAGAGAAGGATTGGGCAAATGGGAAGACTAACCTGTAAAAAAGTTAAAATTTAAAGAAATCAGGAAAAGTTTCAAATCGATCATAAAATCATTTTATCTTCTCCTCTCAAAAAAAGCATTATGAAATTAACACTGTCTGCTCTTTTAATTTTTGTAGTCAACTTTGCATCTTCACAAGAAACCGGAAAAATTAAGCCGATTGATGCTTTCCCTAAAACAGGTACAGAAATTACCTATTTCTATACGCCGCCAAAAGATTTATCATTGCCCGATAGTTTGCAAGCTGTAATCTTATTCTTAGGTAAGAATAGCCAGACCAAAAAAGAAAAGCTTTCAAAAGAAACAAATGGATATTCTTTTAATTTTAAAGCGCCTGATTCAATTTCTGTAATCATCATCGGGATAAAAGATGATAAAAACAGAATTGTTGATAATAATAACAATCACGGATACATCTCTTATTTCTATGACAAAAACAATCATAAAGCTGCAGTTGCAGATATTGAACTGGCCACAATGTTAGCGGGCTTTACAAATTATTTTCTCGAAGTAAAAGAATCAAATGAAGATATTCTTAAGCTTTACGAAAATACCTATAAAAAAAACCCTTCATTAGTATATAAAAATAATTATAACAGCTACTTAAATACTCTTTACAGAGCGAAAAAGCAAGCAGCAATACCCAAGATAATTGCTTACGGGAAAAAAATTGAAAGTGAATACCAAAGTGAACCCAAATTAGATGAAATTAAATATTTGTACCAGAATGCAGGATTGAAGGAAGAAGAGAAAAGAATTACAGAAATAATTCTGAAAAAATTCCCTTCAGGGCAAATAGCAAGAGAAACTTTTATGAATAACTATTTTTCATCGGATAAGAATACTGAAGAAGATATTCTTGCTTCTATGAAGAATTATATTGAAAAATTTAATGACAGTTCGGCATTTGCCAAACAGAACTTTTATTCCGATATCCTTTTTCTTGCTTTACAAAGCAAAAACTGGGATAACATTCTGAAATATGAAGAATTGAGTCCGAATAAATTATCCGTAGCAATGAAGTATAACAGCTATGCCTGGAATTTATGTGGTGCAAACATTGAAGATTCGGCAAAGGAACCTGAATTTGCTAAAATTATTTCCCGCCGTTCGATTGATGTTATAGAAAGCATGATTAAACAAAATAACAATGCAGATTTATGGAATAACTGGGATGGATATACTGATACCTATGCACTGATATTGTATAAACAAAAGCAGTTTGATTCTGCATTTTATTATCAGGATGCGATTTTAAAAAGAAGCAACAGTATGGGCGTTGATGGAAAGGAACGATATGCTTTATTTGCATCATCTGCAAAAGGACCTGCGTTTGCAAAAGAGTTCATTGAAAAAGAGTTATCAAATGGAGTAACCTCATCAAGACTATTGGAGTCTTTAAAAACTATTTATCAAGAACTAAATCTTCCGGATGAAGAATTTGTAAAAATCAAAGCAAAAGGTGATGCTTTACTTAAAGAAAAGATGGAGAAACAGATTAAAGCAAAATTAGGTTCGGTCATTGCAAAAGACTTTATTCTTACCAATTTAAAAGGCCAAAAGGTCTCTTTATCTTCTTTTAAAAATAAAATTGTGATCATTGATTTTTGGGCAACATGGTGTGGCCCCTGTAGGTCATCCTTTCCGGGAACCCAACAATTGATTAATAAATACAAAAATCAGCCTGATATTGCTTTTCTTTTTATTGATACATGGGAAAGGAAAGACTTGAAACAGATGCGAAATGAAGCGCAGGATTTTATCACTAAAAACAATTACACTTTTGAAGTATTACTTGATGATAAAGATAAAGTTGTAGGAGATTATAAGGTCGATGGAATCCCAACCACATTTATTATAGACAAATCAGGCAAAATTGCGTTTATGGGGCATCCGTCGAATGATATTGGGGTTGAAATAGAAAAATTAAAAAACGCAAATTGAGAGCAGAATAACAATAATTGAATAAAAAGAAAAGGCTCCTGCACCAAAAGTACAGAAGCGTTGATTTATGATAACTGATAAGATTCTCAGAACCTTGTTCTGCGGTTATGAACCGCAACAAACCTTGCACGGCGGTATTGCTTCATATCTTTTCTGATATGTTTCCGTTCCATCGGGCCAATTTTACCATCATTCATTTTTGCAAGTTTTACTTCCCTTTGAATATGATGTCGTTTATGACGAAGGAATCTTGCTTCACCTTTGGTAATGTTTCCATTATGGTTTCGTGCATAACCTGTACGGGCATATACATGCGTGCGGGTGGCCTGTGCCGATGCAGAAAAACTGAACGCTGTAACCACGATCAGTAAAAGAAGTAATTTAGTTTTCATATCCGTTCATTTTTATTACAGTTATGACGGAAGGATAAACAATAAGTTTAACTGCTTAAAAAAGTTCGTGCCGTATGGGTTGAATGTTAAACGATTTGCGATGATGTTCACAAAGGCCAAACTGTTCAATGGCTCTCCGGTGTTCTTCTGTTCCGTAACCTTTATTTTTCCGCCAATTGTATTGCGGATATTGATTGTGCAGTTGCAGCATATATTCATCTCGCCATGTTTTTGCAAGGATGCTTGCTGCTGCAATCGATGTAAATTTTCCATCGCCTTTTACAAAACACCGGTGCGGTGTTTGTTTGAACTTAATGAACCTGTTTCCGTCAATTAATAAAAATTGTGGCGTTATTTTCAATGCCTCAATGGCAATATGCATGGCTTTAAACGAAGCTTTCAGAATATTGGTATGGTCTATCTCCTCCACTTCAACTTTTGCAACTGCAAATGCTGTTGCCTTTTCCTCAATAATCAATCTTAACTCATTGCGATGTACCTCTTTTACCTGTTTTGAATCGTTCAGCAATGGATGATAAAAATCAACTGGAAGAATTACTGCGGCCGCAAATACCGGCCCCGCATAGCAACCTCTGCCGGCTTCATCGCAACCGGCTTCAATGATATTTTCCTGGTAAAAAGAAAGCAAACTCATGACCAACCAAAAATAAGTGTAAGAGATGATATGTTAACCCGCCGCAAGGGATTAAAGCCGCTGAAAGGGTTCAATTTTTTCATTCCAAAATAAAGTCGAACATTTGTAATATGAACATTCAGCAACAGTACGATAATCATCTGCGTACAAATTTCCCGGTTTTTGAAAAAGAATTGATTGACGAAATTGAACATACGGGTGAATTCAGAACTTTTTTGCCCGAAGAAATTTTAATGCGGAAGGGACAGTTTATGCGCAGCACCATGCTTGTCATCAGCGGTTTATTAAAAATATACCGTGAAGATGAAGATGGCAGTGAATTTCTCATGTATTATTTAAAACCAGGCGAAGCTTGTGCTTTATCAATGGTTTGTGCAGCAAGGCATGAGGCAAGTCCTATTATGGCAAAAGCTGTATCTGAAACAGAAGTGATGATGGTTCCTGTTGATACAATGAGCGAATGGATGGCTAAATACAAAAGCTGGTACCAGTTTGTAATTGAAACCTACCGTTCAAGATTTGATGAACTATTGCTGACATTGGATAATGTTGCTTTCCGCAGTATGGACGACCGTCTGGCATTTTACCTGAAGCGTTCTAAAGAAGCGCAAAACACCAACAGTATTGAAATCAGCCACCAGGAAATTGCCAATGAATTAAACACATCGAGAGAAGTGATTTCAAGATTGTTAAAAAAAATGGAACAAAAAGGGATGCTTATCCTGCACAGGAATGTAATTGAGTTAAAAACCCTTTAGTTTGTTTTTTAATGTGATCTGGATCACTGAAGATGCTGGTTCAAGCAATCAATTTTGCCTTTATGGAAACAATTGGTTACGTAGCTGCAGTTCTTATTGGTCTTTCGCTTGGTTTAACAGGAGGAGGAGGTTCCATTTTAACAGTTCCGGTATTGGTTTACCTTTTTGGCATTGAACCTGTCTTAGCAACAGGTTACTCATTGTTCATTGTTGGTGCAACAAGTTTTGTAGGAGGCATTCGTGCTTATGTGTATAAGCAGGTTGATTTCAGGGCTGTTTCGTTATTTGGTATTCCTTCAATCTTTTCCATTTTTATTGCACGGCATTTTATATTGCCTGTTATTCCCGATATTATCCGCATTTCCGGCTATACATTTCAGAAAGGAAGTTTTTTAATGATTGTATTTGCTATACTCATGCTGGTGGCTTCGTATTTTATGATGAAGCCAAGAAAAGAAGAAGAAAAAGAAAATACCGAAGATCAGCAATATAAATCCATTGCTTTATTTATCCCGGGTTTATTTGTAGGGTTACTGACCGGTTTGCTTGGCGCTGGTGGTGGGTTTATGATTATTCCGGCACTTGTGCTTATACTGCAGTTGCCAATGAAAAAAGCAATCGGCACATCATTGCATATTATTGCAATTAATTCGCTGTTTGGTTTCCTGTTCAGTCTTAAACAATATTCGTTTAACTGGAAACTGCTGCTCATTGTTACAGTATTAGCTATTGGAGGTGTAATAGCCGGTACCTGGTTTGCAAAACGCATAGAAAATAAAATGCTGCGCCGTGTATTTGGCTGGTTTGTTTTAGCTATGGGCGCTTACATTATCATAAAAGAGTTATTTATTTCTTAATTTAAAACACTTAAAATCGTTTGTGACTAAAGTCATTTACGAAGGCTATCAAAAAACTCAATTTTGTCAACTCAAAAAATGCAGAAATGAAAATTGAACAAATTTATACCGGTTGTTTAGCACAGGGTGCTTATTACATTGAGAGCGAAGGTGAAGCTGTGGTAATTGATCCGTTACGTGAAGTAAGACCTTATATTCAAAAGGCTGAAAGCAATAATGCCAGAATCAAGTATGTGTTTGAAACGCATTTCCATGCCGATTTTGTAAGTGGCCATCTTGATCTTGCCAAACAAACAGGAGCAGCAATTGTATATGGACCTACAGCCCAGCCCGGATTTGAAGCACATATTGCCAAAGATGGGGAAGAATTAAAAGTTGGGAAGATTACTTTTAAGGTATTACATACACCCGGACATACAATGGAATCAACCTGTTTTTTATTAAAAGATGAAACAGGAAAAGATGTTGCCATTTTTACAGGCGACACGTTGTTTATTGGTGATGTTGGCCGCCCCGATCTTGCACAAAAAGTTAAAGCCGATTTAACTCAGGAAAAACTTGCATCGTACATGTACGATTCACTTCACAATAAAATTATGCCTCTGGCCGATGATGTGATTGTTTATCCGGCACATGGTGCCGGTAGCGCCTGCGGTAAAAATATGAGCAAAGAAACTTCTGATACATTGGGTCATCAAAAAGCAACCAATTATGCTTTGCAGCCAATGCCAAAAGAAGAATTCATAAAACAATTGCTCACAGGTTTAACTGCGCCTCCGCAATATTTCCCGCTGAATGTACTGATGAACATTCAGGGATATGACAGTATTGATGAAGTAATTAAACGTGGCACACAAGGATTAACTGCTGACGCATTTGAAACAGCAGCAAATGAAACCGGCGCTTTAATTCTTGATACAAGAAATGCCGAAGTATTTGCACAGGGCTTTATTCCTAATTCCATCAACATTGGTATCGATGGAAGTTTTGCACCATGGGTTGGTGCTATGATTCCCGATTTAAGTCAGGAAATTTTGCTGGTTACCGATGAAGGACGTGAAGAAGAAGTGGTAACAAGGCTTGCCCGTGTTGGTTACGATCATTCAATCGGCTACTTAAAAGGAGGCTATAATGCCTGGAAAGAATCAGGTAAAGAAAGTGATAGTATTCAGCGTGTTTCTGCTGATGAGTTTGCAGAAGCACAGACCAATGGCCGGATTAATATACTTGATGTGCGAAAGAAAAGTGAATATGACAGCGAACACATTGTAGATGCTGAAAATGCACCGCTTGATTATATTAACGAAAGCATGTTGCTTATTGATAAAAACAAAACCTATTATGTGCATTGTGCCGGAGGTTATCGCTCCATGATTTTTGCTTCAACTTTAAAAGCCCGTGGTTACGAAAACCTGATTGATGTAAGAGGAGGTATGAAGGCCATAAAGGACAGTGGGAAATTTAAACTTACCGATTACGTTTGTCCAACAACCATGTTATAATCAGAAAACAATCAATAAATAAAACAAATATTAAAAAATGACACTTAAAGAAATTGTAAACAATCCGCAAACAACTATTGTTGATGTTCGTACAGAAGGTGAATATTTATCAGGTCATTTTCCTGGTGCAAAAAACATTCCGTTGAATACACTTACACAAAAAGTGGATGAGCTGAAAGAAATCAAAAATCCTATTGTGGTGTATTGCATGTCAGGAGCAAGGAGTAACAGTGCTGCTACCTACCTGCGCCAGGTTGGTTTTGATAATGTATATGATGCAGGCGGAATTTTCAACATTATGAATCTTAAAAACTAATCAATAACATGCTGGGATTTATCAAAAAATTATTCGGACCCGGAACCGATTACAAAGCTCTTCTTGAAGGTGGCGCTATTATTGTTGATGTGCGCACACCCCAGGAATATAAAGGTGGCCATATCAAAGGGTCATTGAATATTCCTGTTAACATAATTGGTCAGAAATCGGGTGAGTTAAAGAAAAAAGGCAAGGCAGTTATTACCTGTTGTGCAAGTGGTATGCGCAGCAGTTCGGCAGCCAGTATTTTAAAACAATCGGGTATAGAAGCTTATAACGGCGGTTCCTGGTTCAGTTTACAAAATAAAATCCGCTAAATCAATTAATACACAAGGCTAAAACCTGAAGCAACAAAGCTGGCTGGCTACATTGTTAGTTTATGCTTAGTCTTTGTTGCTTTTTTGTAGCCTTAAATAAATCAATAAAATCAGTTACATGAAATCGAAATATTGGTATAACCGTCTTTTGTGGATTATTCCGGGAATGATAGCAGGCGGAATAGGTGGTTATTTTTACTGGAAATTTTATGGTTGCGACGGAACCTGTTTAATTACTTCAAGCCCTGTACGTAGTGTAATTTATTTTGCAGGAATGGGTGTGCTGGTAAACCAGATGTTTAAACCTTCCAGAAAAGGAACAACAGATATTTCTCGGAGAAAACAGGAAGCAGAATAATTTTTTTCATTGTCTAACCATCAACTCCTTTATCTCTAATGCATTCTTAGATAAACATTTGTTTTTGTAGTTTTAAGCTGTTACAATAGCTTTGTTCAAGCTATCTGAAATCAGAGCCCCCATCTACTATGAAACATTTAATTTTCGCAGCCAGCCTATTTGTTTTTACTTCATGTCATCGAAATACAGACACAAGTAGTATTCCTGAAGATCCGGCAAGCACATGTAAGTTCAAAACTATTACCAATAATTTACTATCTGGCAGCAGAGTTTACAATGTCTTTTACACCGGAGATAATATAACAGAGCTTTCTTCTTCAGTTGACAAAACTAAATATACTTATAACCCAACTGGTCAGCTTATAACAAAAGAAACATTCAATACCGGCAATACTCAGGTACTATTAAAAACAGAATTTATATATGATGCCGGAGGTTTATTGACAGAAAAAAAGGAATCTGATTTTTTGGGGGATTCATTATATCCCACATCTAAATACACTTTCCAATATTCAAATGGCAAACGTTCCCAAATGAGCCACTATGATTATGGCTGGACAAGATACTTAGGCAAAACTACTTACACATGGGATGGTGAAAATATCTCCAACATTTCGTATTACGATGACACTAACACTTTGGTATCTACAACAACATTTACGTATGATCTGACAAAAGAAAATTCATTTTTTACAAAATTCAACACTTTTTATTTACAGAATTTATATGACGAATACTTCACACACATATATTTTTTAAGTAAAAATCAATTGACAAGTGCCAGTTCATATTACCTTGACCCTGGTACAAACAAATGGACTTCTACACAACCCGACATTTGGACTTACACATACAATAGTAAAAATTTTACAAAAACAGTTAGTATTTCCCACTCCGGTTCAGCACCAATTATCAGGTGGGCATTTACATATACATGCAACTGACCATCTGCACAAAAAAACTGCGCTTTTTTATCTGCCGTTTAAACGGCAATAAAAAAACACAGTTCGATGCAGAAACAAAACGGCAGACCTTGAAAGATCACCGTCAATGTTTTAAGCAGGATTAGATGAACAGCATGTGAACACCTTCACCTTCACTTCTTTTATAAAAATCTCCTACTGTTATAATTTTGTCCACGCCTTCGTATAAATCTTCTTCTTTATAATGGAACATATCGAAAGCGAGTTTGCATGCCCACATTTTAACGCCGGAAGCAGTTAAAATTTCAAGAAATTCAGGAATATCCGGCATATCAATTTTTTCCATTTCTTTCTTCATCATATTTGTAGCAAAAGCTTCCATACCAGGCAAGCCTCCAATCATGGTTGGAATGTGCATGGCAGGATTACCAACTGTTGCAACATGCAGACTTTCCAGTTTCTTTTTATGAATTGCTTCAAGTCCAAAAAATGTAAAGAAGATTTCTGATTCAATTCCTTCCATACGAGCACCATTAGCCAGTACAAATGCTGCGTAAACATTTTCAATTGTACCTTTTGAAAGGATAATCATCATTTTTTTGATGGCACCGTTATTTTCGTTCATGGCTGACATTTTTTTATTGTGATTAAATGCAACTTGCCGGTTTAGGAATACCTGCAACTTTTGTAGCAGTTTTTAAAGGAGCATTGGGGAATAAAGCATAAAACTCTTTAATATCCACCACGCCGCTTTTACCTACACGCCTGATGCTGAGCGCCACCTGGTTTTTGTGTTCGTTCTGCAGGTATTTGATTACTTCCCAATGACGGGGAGATAATGTAAGATTTGCTTCTGCAGCTAATGCTTCGCCAACTTTTTCATCCCATTGGCTAAAGTCTGTCATGTAACCTTCTTCGTTAACGGCAACTATTTTGCCTGCTATTGTTCTTTCCATATTCTGTTATTTATATTTTGATTGATAGAAATTTATTAATTGTACACTTTCCCTTTTTCGCTCATTGTTGCTGAAACAAAAGGTATATGTGTGCCCTTGAGCAGCATGTGCCAGTAAACCCAGCGGAAAGCAAGTTTACCCATATGATTCATGCGGCTTTCTTTCAGCAGCCTCAAAGGCCCGATGCCGGGGAAGGGGAAGGTTCCTTCAACAGGTTCATGTGTATAATTGAAGTCAATCAGCAAAGCTTTACCTCCACCTGTTTCAATAAAGCAGTTGGCATGACCGTCAAATTCTTCTTTTAACGGCTCACCTTTTACATACCGTAAAATATTTTCAGTTAAAATTTCTGCTTCAAAGTGTGCAACTGATCCGGCTTTTGATGCAGGAATGTTACTTGCATCACCTAAAACAAAAACATTTTGATATTCTTTTGACTGCAAAGTTGCTTTGTTAGTAGGCACATAGTTCAGATCATCACCCATTCCTGAACGTTCCATCAGTTCATCACCTTTATTTGTAGGCACGGTAACAAGAATATCGAAGGGAATTTCTTTACCTCCATAATCAATAATTTTCTTGTTTTCATTGTCAACCTGCTCAATTGCAAAATCGCCTTCAATATTGATATTCTTTTCCTGTAACAAGTGTTCAAGAGCTTCTGTTGCTTTTGGTTTAGTAAAAGCACCGCTCATAGGAGTTACATAAGTAATATCAACTTTATTGCGCATGTTTTTATTCTTGAAAAATGAATCTGCAAGAAAAGCAAACTCAAGCGGAGCAACCGGACATTTAATCGGCATTTCAGTAATATGTACTACCAAACGGCCGCCATCCCACTCTCTTAATTTATTTCTTAACGCAAGCGCACCTTCAAATGTGTAAAAATCAAATACCGATTTTTGCCATTCTTCACCTTTCATTCCTTCAATTTCTTCCGGGGCTATTTTAGCACCGGTAGCTATTATCAGTACGTCATAGTTTAGTTCATTTCCATTTCCCAACTGTATTTTGTTTTCAGTTGGAACAATACGGTCAATACGCTGTTTCAGCAGTGTTACATCTTTTGGAATAAACTCCTCAATTGTTTTAATAATATCATCGGGAGAATAAATGTCAAACGGAAGAAACAAATATCCTGGTTGGTAGTGATGCTCTTCACGTTCATCAATGATCGTTATTTTCCAGTCAGGTTGTTTAAGTTCATTGTGCAGATGATTCGCCATCATTGTACCTGCGGTACCGGCTCCGAGAATAACAAGATTTTTCATTTTTACTTTTTTAATTGGTGATGTAAAAGTCGAAACACCGAAATGGCATTTTTATGATGTTGATGCGTGCTTTTAATGATGGTTGTCATCAAAAAAAATATTTTTTTATACTTTCTGAAACTATTTTCTGCTGTGTGATCTAAGTCACTATTTAATTAAAGTTGCAACAATAACATTGCAGGTTTTTGCTTCATTCCTACTGCTTTTCAGAGCAATTTTTTTCATGACAAAAATCACAGTCTGCATTATTTTACTGCTCTACTTTTGTGCCCGTTCACAAAACTGAAAAATGTAATTGTGGATAAGACAAAACAAAATTTAAAGATGAAATACATTATTGTAGGTGCTGTTGCCGGTGGTGCCAGTGCAGCAGCAAGGTTAAGAAGATTAGATGAACATGCAGAGATAATCATGTTTGAAAAAGGCGAATATGTTTCTTATGCCAATTGTGGATTGCCTTATTATATTGGAGACGTGATTAAAAACAGAAATAAATTGTTTGTGCAAACAGCCGCTGCATTTAACCAACGGTTTAATATTGATGTACGGGTACAAACAGAAGTAACAGCTATTGATCCTGCACAAAAAACCATCACAGCAGTTGACCATACTACAGGTAAAGCTTATGAAGAATCATACGACAAGCTGATTCTTTCACCAGGAGCCGAACCTGTACGTCCACCATTACCCGGCATAAACACCGAAGGTATTTTTACATTGAGAAACGTAAAAGATACCGACTATATTAAAGCATACACGCAAAGGCAAAACGTAAAAAAAGCAGTAGTCATCGGTGCCGGGTTTATTGGTTTGGAAATGGCAGAAAATTTTCACGAACTGGGCATTGATGTAACAGTTGTGGAAATGATTAACCAGGTAATGGCACCCGTTGATTACCCGATAGCAGCGATTGTACAGGAACATATCCGTTCAAAAAACATTGAACTGAAATTAAATACTGCTGTAACAGGCTTTACAAAAATTGGCGAACAGATTGAAGTGGCATTGAACAGTGGCGAAGTACTGACTGCAGACATGGTGCTTCTGTCAATTGGTGTTCGGCCCGATACAAAACTTGCAGTTAATGCAGGTTTAAAAATTGGCTCTGCAAGAGGTATATGGGTAAACGAATATATGCAGACTTCTGACCCGGATATTTATGCTGTTGGCGATGTAATTGAGTTTGAAAATCCAATCACGCATCAGTCAATGATTACTTACCTGGCCGGACCAGCAAACAAACAAGGACGTATTTGTGCAAACAATGTAGTGCTGGGCAATGTGCAATCATACAAAGGCTCAATTAACACAGCAATTGTAAAAGTGTTTGATATGACTGTAGCCACAGCAGGTACAGCATCTAAACATTTAAAGGCGGCAAATATTGAACACATCCTATCAACCAATCACAGTGGTTCACACGCAGGTTACTATCCCGGTGCCAAACAAATGACCATCCAGATTGCATTTACACCAAAAGAAGGAAAGTTGTTAAGTGCGCAGATTGCAGGATTTGAAGGCGTTGATAAACGGTTAGATATTATGGCAACATTCATTAAGCAAGGGAAAACCATTTATGATCTGATAGAGTTTGAACATGCTTATGCTCCCCCGTATTCATCAGCAAAAGACCCGGTAAATATGGCTGGATTTGTAGCGGAAAATATTTTACTTGACCGTTTAAAAGTTTTTTACTGGGATGAACTGAAAAACCTGGGTGAAGAAGATGTGCTGATTGATGTTCGCACTCCTGCAGAATATGAAAAAGGGAAAATAGATTCAGCTATCAATATTCCTGTTGATGAAATCAGGAACAGGCTTGATGAAATTCCGAAAGATAAAAATCTCTATATCTATTGTGAAGCCGGGTTAAGAGGATATCTGGCCCACCGCATTCTTAAACAGAGCGGGTTTAACCAGGTTGCCAACCTTTCAGGAGGTTATAAGCTTTGGAATGCATGTACAAATGAAACCATCAAGCTTAAACAACTTACCACCGCATTATAATTAATGCTGTAATTAATTGTTGCGTGGCTGCAATTCACCACCTTCAGGCAAAAGCCTGCTGGTGGTTTTTTAATTCGTTGATATAAGTTTGCCGTAATTACTAATTCCGATCTCTGGTTTTCCTCTCCTACCTTTGCAGCCGTTATGACACACACAATATCAGTTTCAAACAAAGCAGTAGGTAACTGGCTTTTATTCGGCGTATGTATGCTTGTTGTGCAGATATTGCTGGGTGGTATTACCCGTTTAACAGGGTCCGGCTTAAGCATTACCGAATGGGATGTGGTTACAGGCGCATTACCTCCGCTAAGTGAAACACAATGGATGCAGGAATTTAATCATTATAAAGCAACACCTCAATACCGTTTACTAAACACAAGCTTTACTTTAAACGATTTCAAATTTATTTTCTTCTGGGAATGGTTTCACCGTTTGTGGGCCCGCATGATGGGGATGGTATTTGCAGTAGGCTTTATTTATTTTCTTGTAAAAAGATATTTCAGCAAAGAAATGATTAAGCCAATGATCATTCTCTTTGTAATTGGAGCATTACAGGGTGCTGTTGGATGGATAATGGTTGCAAGCGGGTTAACAGGCGATGCTGTTTATGTAAAACCAACAAGACTTGCTTTGCATTTTATTCTTGCAATGGGTTTGCTGAGCTATACATTCTGGTTTGCTTTGAAACTGAAAGTTGATAAATCACAAATAACTGTTCACAAAAAGACATTCAATTTCAGTGTTGTAATTCTTGTATTGCTGCTGTTACAATTAATTTTTGGCGCTTTAATGGCTGGTCATAAAGCTGCTACGGCTGCACCATCATGGCCAACAATTAATGACGAATGGATGCCCAAAGCTTTATTCAGCGAAAAACCCTTGCTTATTAATTTTATAGAAAACAAGATCACCATTCATTTTATTCATCGTGGTCTTGCGTATTTACTTGCAGTATTCGTTTTTGTGTGGTATTTCACTACCGAAAAAGTAAAAGGTTCTGTTTTGTTTTATGCCACAAGAATTATTCCGCTTGCTTTGGTGTTACTGCAGATTTTCCTTGGAATTTTTACAGTTCTTTCTTCGGTAAGAATTGTTCCTAACAAATGGGGCCACTTTGAATGGATTGCACAGGCGCATCAGTTAGTTGGCATGTGTTTGCTGCTGAGTTTTGTATGGGTACTTTATCTTGTAAGAAAAAAATAATATCAAGGCATCAGCAATGAGTAAGCACAGGGAATAATTTTTACAGAAAATCGCTTGCTTGTTGCTTTCCCATCGCCATCAATATGAAAAGGTGCTGACTCTGGATTTTCAATTTCCACTTCAGTTGTTTGAAAATAAGTAATGCCGTAGCGCTTTTTAAAATCTTTTGTAAACGTACCGTAACGGATATGCCATAATACTTTTGAAAGTACGGTAAGCAGGTTGTTCTTTTCAACCGCCACAACATCAATTAGCCCATCCTGTAAACTTGCTTTTGGTGCAATGGTAAACTGGTTGCCAAACTGGTTACTGTTGGCAATACTGATAAAATATGCTTTAATGGAAATATTTGTTTCCTTACTCTTTATATGAAAAGAATAGGGTTTAATGCCCGTAACATTTTTTAGCGTAAGCCGGGCATATTTCCAGAAGCCTCTTTTTGTTTGTCCGTCAAAATCATGAGCCACCTGTGCATCAAAACCAATTCCGCTAAGCATACAGGAAAAATGACCGTTGATCAGAAAAGCATCAACAGGGCTTGCTTTTCCGTTAAGAATAATATCCATTGCCTTTACGGGATCCTTTGGAATACCGGCAGCAAAAGCCAGCCCGTTACCTGAGCCTTTTGGAATAATGCCAAAGCGAACCGGCAGATGCCGCAGTTCGGCAGTTACAGCACTTATTGTACCATCACCTCCGGCAATAACAACATCAGAAATTTTTTCGGTGATGATTTTTTCTTTCAATAAACTATAATCAGCGTCTGCTCTTGTGTAATCAACAATAAAATCAATTCCTGCATCAGTACAGCGTTGCTGTATCAGATCGGGTATCGATATTTTTTGTTTTATACCTGCTCTTGGGTTAAGTAAAAATAAAATACGTCGTTGCATTGCGGCAAAACTAAAAATCAGGATTGAATTGTTTGTTTTTTATTTCTTCACCGGGAAAAGCACATCCCTGTTATATTTCCAGATGGCCTGGTGTAAATGTTGATTGGCAATTTTGTAGAACAATGCTCCAACGGCATTAACCACGCTGCCGCTTATAATTATTGTACTGCCTGTTTTACGGTCGCTGTTTGACAGGAACAATCCGCTAACAACTGCTGCCACACCAACAGCATTTAATATAATTCCGGTGTTGTTGTTCTTCCTGTACAATTTATACTGCTTAGATGCTTCGGGTGAAACCAACATGAGATTTCCAGTTTCATTTTTTCCAAGCATGATTCCGTTCATCATTACTTTATTAAAACCGGCAAACATGGTTTTATGGCTATACTGAAGTCGTAAAGAATCAATATTTACCTGTGCAGAAACTGAAACAGAAATAAAAAACAGGATGAATACAAACAGCAGTTTCATTGAAGTGGTTGTTTTTGCAGTTAAATTATTTATGCCATTACAGACAACATGGTTAAAGCAACTTCGCCCAGTTTTAGATCGCCATCAAACATTCCTCTTCCTTTTGCTTCTACAGGAGTTATTCCTTTTGAAAACAATTTCCATGCAGTTGAAGGATCAAGCGTTACAGAGGATGTGACTGGTTTGTCGTTTTCTTTCAGCAATGTCCAGTTTTCGTTTTCTTTTACCACAAACCAATTACCACCGGCATCTGTACTTACACTAACTTTAACTACAGTGCCTGTTGCTGCATTTGTATTTCTGTAAGTGTATGGCAAAGCCTGCATAAAGGTTTCGATAAACGGGTAAAACAATTCTTTCGTAATGATGCCCGGTTTATTTACAGCATCTCTTATCTGCTGCTGATGAATAAATTTTTCTGTGTATTCCCTTGCAATATGAAACCAGTTTTTTGAAACCTGTTCTCCGGCCCATGCTACCGGAAACAAAGCATCGGTAAATAAATCAACGCTCTGAAAGTATTGTGAATATTGCTTTCCTGTTAGTTCGAGTAAATCTGTAAGCAGTTGCGGACTTAGCCGTTTGGATGCATTTACCCAAACTGCATTTAATTCATTCAGATATTCAACCAAATCGCTGTACTGATTGATTGCACGGTCTGGTGCATACTGATACTGATCTCTGTTAAACGATAATGTACGCAAATTGCCATCTAACAGATGAGCCGCAATATCCTTAACAGTCCAAAGTTTGGCAATCGTTGGTTTATTCCATTCTTCTGTTGTTAATGACCGAAGCAATTCAATCAGTTTTGTATCAAGAACAGGAAGAAGGTGCCTTGTATGAATAATCTGTTGCTGCATGTATGCAAACTTACCATTTCAGCAGCGCACTTGCCCAGGTAAATCCGCTGCCGAAGGCTGCAAGGCATACAAGATCGCCTGTTTTTACTTTGCCCAACTCCCATGCTTCGCATAAAGCAATTGGCACTGAAGCAGCGGTGGTATTTCCGTATTTCTGAATATTGTTATATAGCTGGTCATCTCTCAGTTTCAGTTTCTGCTGCACAAACTGAGAAATACGCAGATTGGCCTGGTGCGGTATAAGCAGGTTCAGATCTGATGTCTGATACCCGTTTGCTGTTAATGCTTCATTAATCACTTCAGGAAATTTTACAATAGCTGTTTTAAAAACAGCCGGGCCATCCATAGTTGGAAAATTCTCCGCATTATCAATCATTGCATGGCTCATAAACATACTTCCCCATTCACTTTCTTCATAAGTTGCAAGATTAGGTTTCCAGTAATTAGCATGTGTGCCGGGGTTATACATTGCTAAAATTTCGGCTTCATTACCATCGCTGTGCAAATGAGTACTTAAAATTCCCTGGTTTGGGTCATCGGTGGGCTGCATTACAACAGCGCCTGCTCCATCGCCAAAAATTACACTTACGTTTCTGCCTCTTGTAGTAAAGTCAAGGCCAAATGAATGTTTTTCCGATCCTATAACCAGCACATTTTTATACATGCCGCTTTTTATAAACTGATCGGCTACAGAAACAGCATACACAAAACCACTGCATTGATTACGAATATCCAATGCGCCAACCTGTTTCATTTTTAAAGCCCGCTGAACAAGTACGCCACAGCCGGGGAAATAATAATCGGGGCTGAGAGTTGCAAAAATAATGAAGTCAATATCCTGGGCTGTTGTGCCGGCTCGTTCAATTGCAACCTTTGCAGCTTCAGCACCCATTGTTGCAGTTGTTTCTTTTGTACGATGGGCATAATGCCGTTCCTGGATCCCGGTTCTTTCCTGTATCCATTCGTCTGTTGTATCCATGTATTTTGTAAGATCGTTGTTGGTTACAACATTTTCCGGAATATACTTTCCTATCCCTGCGATTTTACTGCGAGTCATACGGCAATTAATTGTTTGATTGCAAAATAAGAAATTGATATGAAATGAAACAGTTACAGATGTAACCGTTACTTTTTAAATGATTAATGGGATGAAATTGCTGCATCAATCATATTCAATTAACAGCATAAAAAAGGAGGCTTGAGGCCTCCGTATAAAGATTAAAACATTATTAAAGAATTTCCCAGACTTCATTACCTCTCAGTAATTTATCAAGGTTACCTGCGCCTTTTGTTGCAATGATTTCATCAACCTGGAGCTGCATCGAATCTTCATAGCAGGCTCTTTCTGTTTCATAAAACACACCAAACGGACGAGGAAGATGAGCATCTTTACGAGGATCATCAAACATTCTTACAAGAATCTGAGCTTTATAAAAATCCCGTTCATCGTGTACCCACAAATCATCTTTACTATGACCCTCATCAAGATTTACAACAACCGGTTTAAACCCATCCAGTTTAATCCCTTTATTCTTTGCAGCGCCAAAAACTAATGGTTCTCCATGAACAAGGAATAAGGTTTCTTCAGCCTTTGTTGATTTTTCGGTAAACATTTCAAATGCACCATCGTTAAAGATGATACAGTTTTGATAAATTTCAAGGAAAGAAGCTCCTTTATGCTGATGGCTGCGGAGCAGCATTTCCTGCATATGCTTCATATCTCTGTCCATTGAGCGTGCAATAAATGTTGCATCGGCTCCCATTGCAAGCGCTAATGGATTAAACGGATGATCAATGCTTCCGTAAGGAGAGGTCTTGGTTACTTTTCTTTCTTCCGATGTTGGTGAATATTGTCCTTTCGTTAAACCATAAATCTGATTGTTGAACAACATTACATTAATATCGAAATTTCTGCGCAACAGATGAATGGTATGATTACCACCAATACTGAGGCTGTCGCCATCGCCGGTAACAACCCATACACTCAGTTCAGGCCGGGAAGCTTTTAAACCACTGGCTATTGCGGTTGCACGCCCGTGGATTGAGTGCATACCATACGTGTTCATGTAATAAGGAAATCGGCTGCTGCAGCCAATGCCACTTACCACCACAATATTTTCCTTTGGAATGCCTAACGAGGGCATAATTTTCTGAACCTGTGCAAGAATCGAATAGTCGCCGCAACCGGGGCACCATCTCACTTCCTGATCTGTGGCAAAATCCTTCGCCGTAAGGGTTGGGGTTGTTGTTGTTTCAGACATAATAAGATATTAGTAGGCAAATTTAGGTAATGCAGGGTAAGAAGACAGAATTTAGAAGTCAGAATTTAGAATTATTATGCTAAAATGGAATAGTTCAATAAGTAAACACTTTTGCTTTCCCCTCTATTTTGCAGTTGTGAGCTCTTCCCAGTATTCTGCCGCTCTGCGTGTATGAGGTATCACAATTGTTCCCCCTACAATGTTGGCAACAGCAAATATTTCGTATATCTGTGCGGTTGTTATACCCAGTTCATGGCACTTTCCCAAATGATATTTGATGCAATCATCGCACCGCAAAACCATACTTGCAACCAGCCCCAGCATTTCTTTGGTTTGGGTTGACAAAGCTCCTTCCGCATAGGTATTTGTATCGAGGTTCCATAAACGTTTAATAACAAGATTGTCTTTACTCAGAATAACCTCGTTCATTTTTGTGCGGTAATTGTTAAACTCTTTTATAAGATCGCTCATGGTAAGATTTTTTTAAAGATAAAAACAGTTCCTCATTGGCAAAGCTAATATCATAAACATACCCGGCAATGCCGGGTAATTGTACAATAACAAAAAGCCACCCGTTCCGGATGGCTTCTGCGCTTGTGCTTTAAAAAAAGATTAGTAACGGCTATAGCTTTTGTTACCGTAAGAAGGACGACGGTCGTTGCTGCGCTCTTCACGGGGTTTAGCTTCTGTTACTTTAATGGCACGGCCTTCAACCATACCACCATCTAATTCGCTGATTGCAGTTTTTGCGGCTGCATTATCGCTCATTTCAACAAATCCAAAACCACGGCTTTTACCGGTGAATTTGTCGTTAATTACTTTAGCGCTGGTTACTTCACCATAGCTTTCAAAAAAACCTCTTAAGTCATCATCAGTTACGTTGAAGCTTAAGTTAGAAACATAAATGTTCATGTTTGTGTATTAAACATTAATTAAAAAACTGAGAAAATACGAGGCGTAAAAAATTGACTAACTATTAGCAGATTGTGCGTAGCAGATAATACGATTCACTTACTTATCACTGTATAACTCAAAATAACGGGGCGAAGATAGGGTATTTTACCGAACCATTTGTTTTCTTGTATTAAAGAATGATTATTTCGCTTAAAAAGCTAATGCCGCCTGTTCAGCGGCATTAGCTATATATCAGTTTTGGTTAAAACAAAACAGAATTAATACATCTCCTGGTGCAACTGATGTACTCTTTCATCTTCAAGATATTCATCAAACGTTGTTAACCTGTCGATAATTCCTGATGGTGTTAATTCAATTACACGGTTGGCTGTTGTGTGCATAAACGTATGATCGTGTGATGTAAGCAGCACCACCCCGTTATATGCAATACATTGTTCGTTAAAAGCCTGAATACTTTCCAGATCAAGATGGTTGGTTGGCTGATCCAGCACAATCACATTGGGGTTCTGCATCATCATTTTACTAATCATACAACGCACTTTTTCACCACCGCTCAGTACGTTTGTTTTTTTCATAATATCATCACCACTGAACAACATCTTTCCCAAAAATCCACGCAGAAACGGTTCATCGGCATCGGTTACATGCGATGGAACATACTGTCGCAGCCATTCCATTAAATTTAACCCTTGTGCAAAATAACTGTTATGCTCAACAGGTAAATAGGCTTTTGTAATAGTTGAACCCCATTCGTAAGAGCCTGCATCGGCTTTTTCTTCGTTGTTAATAATATCAAAGAAAAGAGTAACTGCAAGCGGGTCTTTACTTACAATTGCAATTTTATCGCCTTTGTTAACTGTAAATGTTACATTATCAAACAAAACACGGTCATCAACTGTTTTTTTCAGTTTTTCAACATTGAGTATCTGGTTGCCCACTTCACGTAAAGGCTGAAAAATAATGCCGGGATATTTTCGGTTGCTTGGTTCAATTTCTTCAATGGTGAGTTTCTCCAGCGCTTTCTTTCTTGAAGTAGCCTGCTTACTTTTTGATGCGTTGGCGCTGAAACGGGCAATAAAGTCGAGCAATGCCTGGCGTTTTTCTTCAATCTTTTTATTCTTATCGCCCAACTGGCGTGCCATTAACTGAGATGATTCGTACCAGAAGGTATAGTTACCTGTAAAAATTTTGATTTTTGAACGATCCACATCTGCCACATGCGTACATACTGAATCAAGAAAGTGACGGTCGTGGCTCACCACCAGTACAATATTTTCATAATCGGCCAGAAAATTTTCCAGCCAGCCGATTGTTTCAATATCAAGTCCGTTAGTAGGCTCATCAAGCAACAAAATATCAGGATTGCCAAAAAGTGCCTGTGCAAGCAATACACGCACTTTAAGGTTACTTGGAATATCCTTCATCAGTTTTTGATGAAGTTCATCTTTAATACCAAGGTTGCTGAGTAATGTTGCAGCATCACTTTCGGCAGTATAGCCCCCCATTTCACCAAAATCATGTTCCAGTTCACCGGCACGCATACCATCCTCCTCACTGAAATCGGGTTTGAGATAGATGGCATCTTTTTCCAGCATTACATCCCACATTTTTTTGTGACCCATGAGTACTGTATTCAATACTGTCTGTTCATCAAACTCAAAATGGTTTTGCTTTAATACCGCCAGGCGTTCACCGGGAGTTATTTCCACTGTTCCTTTGTTGGGTTCAATTTCACCGCTAAGGATTTTTAAAAATGTACTTTTCCCTGCACCATTGGCACCAATTACACCATAACAATTTCCTTTGGTGAAGTTGATATTTACTTCATCAAACAAAACCCGTTTGCCATACGAGAGGGTTATATTTCTTGCGCTGATCATAATAATTCAGATTTCTCACAGATTACGCAGATGACACAGAAAAAACTGTATGTGAGATGCGTAACGTTCAGTTGAAAAATTTTTGAAGCCGCAAAGGTACGGGAATGCAGGGAGAGGAGGATTTTGATCTACAGATATTTCAGCCATTCTGGTTGAAATATTTATGAAGAGCGGAAAACCAAATCACCATATTCATTTTTGAACGACAGCCCCATGAAATTGCTGCTACAGAATATATGATATTTAACCCCTCTTTCATGCCATGCCACTCTTAGTATTTTTGTGATCGTATTTTTCAATTAATATTTTGTCAATTTTATTAACTACCTCCTCTCCATTTTTATTTTCAAGAATTAAAATTTTATACTTTTTGTATAGATTTAAAATCTTGTTTACTGTCTGCTTGTCTAGTAATCCTAAATCAAGCATCATTCCTTTGTTGAGGTCATTAGGTTCGAATTTTTGCAAACCGTTACCATATTGCCTACTGTTATCTTCAAAAATTTTTTTTGCTGTATCGGTTATTAAATAAGCAAAAAGTAAATCAATATCTATTTCTGAAAATAAGTTTGTTTGCTTTGGATAAATGCAATGAAAAGATGTGAGGTTAGAAATATTCGCTTCATTTCTAATGAAACGCAAACCTGTTCTATTGAAAACAGAAACCCAAATTGGAGCAGGTTTTCTGTTTTCTAACGAATACCAAGGCGTTCTACTTGCCGTAAGAAATCGTTTGTCGATTTCTTCTTCTTCACCTTTTTTTATGTATTTTTTTATGCTTTCATTTGTTGAATTTTTTGCATTGAAAAGAAAAACAGATTTATCATTTTGTTTTAATTCTTCAAAGTCCTGTTTGGTAAAAAAAGTTGTTTTTGCATCTTTTGCGCTACAGATACAAGGCAACAAATACTTTTCTTCAATTGCATTTTCTGTTGCTTTTGATATATTAAAAGTAAAATATTCATTTGAGCCTGTTGCAATTCCACGAACAACTTTCGCATAAGTAGAGAAAGGCACAAGATTTTTGAACTTAATGCTGTTTTGCCTTTGATAATAGTATTTCCATTTTATATCAGGATTTAATTCTGCTTGTTTATATGTTTGTTCTCTATCTGTAAAATGTGGATAGGCGGCAATACTATTTTCAAGTTTACTTAATTCCTGCAATGATTGAATATTGCTAAATTTAACACTGTCAGTTAATTTATCGTTTGCACATAGTATAATTGAAGCAGTTGTTAAGGCATCATCAAAAACATTTTCTTCAAAGTCTATTACGATTATATGCCTTAATGTTTTACTTTTTATCAAATATGTTTTTACTAATTTTCCATAGTCTGAGTTTAAAAATTCGGAAGGAACAATATATGCACAGCGACCATTTTGCTTTAGTTGATGAATTGATTTTAATAGGAACAAACTATAAAGGTTTGTAAAACCATTCAATCTGCATTTTAGGTTGGCCTCAATTTCTTTCAAAATATTCTTATTGTCATAATCGTGAAACTTAAAATAGGGTGGATTACAAATAATCCCGTCATAATTATTTTTCCAATCATTGTACATATAATCCTGTAAAAGAATAGTTACATTTTCAGAATCTTCAAAACATCGCTTTGCATTTTCATAAATAGTTTCATCAACTTCAAACCCTTTAATTTGAACATTTTCTTTACGGCCCAAAATTGCTCTTGAAAATACACCAAGACCGAAAGCTGGTTCAAGAACTGTTTTAAGGTCGTTGTTTCCTAAAATCCATTTTGCCATCAAATCTGCAATAGAAAATGGCGTAAAGAATTGTGCAAATTTTTTACGATGTTCTAATGAAATCGATTTCGAATACTCTGTTTCAATTGAACTGTTACAGATATGTTGTTTGGCACCTATCATTAGAAATCTACATTTTTGATTTCTAAAATGGCTCTCAAATTATCTATATCAAGATACGCCGTTCCGCCTTTGAATGTTACATAAAACAACAATCTGCCTCTATCCATTTCTTTCCTTACGCTTTCGTGTAAAGGTTCATCAACTTTTGAAGCAATTTGAATACCCGACTTAGAGTTAATTTTTATGGTTGTTTTATTTTGATTTTTAGTATCTGTTTCAACAGAAAAAATTACACCTTCATTGTCTGGGTCTGAAATAATTTTAAGAATTTGTTCAAATGGAATACCATAAACCTTGTCAAAGAAAACTTGAAAATAAAAATGCGGGACATTGAAAGTCTCAACCCATTTATAAACAACTTTTATATCTTCAACTTTTGGTGTTATTGAGAGATAATCTCTTTTTTGAATTTCCTTAATTGCTGTTTTTAATTGCCTGAAAAGTTCTTTTACTTGAATTAGTCTTTCTGATGAGCCCCAACTTGGCACCCTAAAATCAGCAACATTTAATGTTTTTGCAGTTATACTATTCAGTAATTCAATATAGCTCTGTCTTGCCGGGTGTCTTAAAACATCCAAATATTCTGTAAGAATTTTGTCTTTTGTTTGTAATGCAATTTGAGTAAACTTTTCAGTTCTTAGTTGCATTGTTTCTTCATATTTGTCTATTAGGAATGCACTTGACCTTACTTCAATTCCTGCAACAGCCTTTCTTACATAGTCGGCTATTTGGCTATGCGGAATTTGACTAATGTCTAATCCTAATTTACTGTCAAAATCTGCTTTATTGAAAACAAGTAGATCGGGTCTTTTTCCTATTGTGTCGAGTTCATTTTGGAAATCTTGATAAAACGCATCAAAGCCTTCTTCTCCTGCAACCAAATCGTCAGATTTACCATATTTTACGGCTACAAAATTTTCAGAAGTTTCATTTAATGCTCTTATAATAAGATTTTCAGCCCAATCCCCTTGTTCTTTATTCGTAATAAAATTTGAAGATACTTGTGTTGGTATTCTTGCTTGGTCTCTTGGTTGATCAAAGTCCACCAATTCAACAGGAACACTCTTTATTAATTCTCTAATTCTGTCGTAATAACTCATCTTCCTTTATTATGAAATTTTACTTGCTAAATTACAATTTTTTAGTCGGCTTTAATAGTTCACTTAGCGTTTGAAGTGTGCCAGATTCATTACGCCTGATGGTCATATTTGCCAATCTGTCACAGTTTTCTTCAATGGTATTTTTTTTGTTCCTTGCGGGCAAAACAGATTTATATGCAAACCGGAAGTATTCGTGTACAGACAGAGAACATTTTCCCCATTATTAAGAAATTCCTCTACAGCGACCATGAAATTTTCCTTCGAGAACTGGTAAGTAACGCTGTTGATGCCACTCAAAAAATTAAAACCCTTTCTTCAATTGGCGAAGCAAAAGGCGAACTGGGCGATTTAAAAGTAACCGTTAAGCTCAACAAAGAGGCTGGCACCATCACCATTTCAGATAACGGTGTTGGTATGACTGCCGAAGAAGTGGAAAAATACATTAACCAGGTGGCTTTTTCCGGTGCAGAAGAATTTGTGCAGAAATACAAAGGACAAAACGAAAATGCCATCATCGGCAAATTTGGTCTGGGTTTTTATTCCGCTTTCATGGTGAGTAAGAAAGTAGAAATCTTTACCAAAAGTTTTAAAGATGCGCCTGCTGTAAGATGGGAATGCGATGGAAGCCCCGAATATCAATTAGAAGAAACTGATCAACGTAGTGAAAGAGGAACTGACATTATTTTATATATTGATGATGACAGCAAAGAGTTTATTGACGACATCCGGCTGAAAGGAATCCTCGAACGTTTCTGTAAGTTTTTGCCTGTTCCAATTTTCTTTGAGGAAGAACAGATTAACAATACACATCCGCTTTGGGTTAAGAAACCATCAGAATTAACCGACCAGGATTACCAGGATTTTTATAAAGAGCTTTATCCTTTCAGTGAGCCGCCGGTATTCTGGATTCATCTCAATGTAGATTACCCGTTTAATCTTACAGGTGTATTGTATTTCCCGAAAATTAAACAGAGCTATGAAATACAGAAAGATAAAATTCAGCTTTACTGCAACCAGGTTTTTGTAACGGATGAGGTGAAAGATATTGTTCCTGAATTTTTAATGCTGCTGCATGGTGTTATTGATAGCCCCGATATTCCGCTCAACGTAAGCCGCAGTTATCTGCAGGGCGATCCGAATGTGAAAAAGATCAACTCACATATCACTAAAAAAGTTGCAGATAAATTAGAAGAGATTTTTAAAAGCGACCGAAAAGGTTTTGAAGAAAAATGGGAGAGTCTTGGTTTGTTTGTGAAGTACGGAATGATTACAGATGATAAGTTCCTGGAAAAAGCAGGCAAGTTTCATATTATGAAAGAAGTCGGCAATAACCAGTTTTATACGTTAGAGGAATACAAAACTGTTGCTGAAGTATTGCAAAAAAACAAAGATGGAAAACTGGTATTGCTCTATGCAACTCAACCTGAAGTACAAAACACATTCATTAAAGCAGCAGAAGCAAAAGGTTATAAAGTGCTGCAGTTCGATTCAATTGTTGATGCTGCGTTTATTAACCACATGGAAGCAAAGTGGGAAAATGTTGTATTCAGAAGAGTGGATGCAGATATTGCTGACAACTTAATTGACAAACAGGAAGAACAAAAAAGTTCTTTAACAGAAGATGAGGTGAAAGAGTTGAAAGAATGGTTCAATATTCCGTTAACCGATTTACACTTGAATGTTGAAGTAAAAGGTTTGAGTGAAGATGCTCCGCCGGTTATTGCAACACGTCCTGAAATGATGCGCCGCATGAAAGAAATGGCACAGCTTGGCGGACCAATGAGCAGTTTCTATGCAACCATGCCAGATGAAGTTGAACTGACAGTAAACGGCAATCATCCAGTGTACAAAAAAATTCTTGCGAATAAAGAAACAGGAAAAGAGATGGTCCATAACCTGGCCGATCTTGCATTGCTTTCGCAGGGATTATTGAAAGGTTCGCAGTTAACTGAGTTTATTAACAGGAGTGTGGCGATGATGTAATTCTTATTTCTTACTATCATAAGAGAAGGCCGCAAAAGCGGCCTTCTCTTATTTTCCATGCTGATTGATTATTTTTTCAGCGAAAGAACATACTTCACCATTTCTTCCGCATCACTCTTTGATAGTGATGGATGAGGTGTCATTTCTACATCACCCCAAACTCCTTTTCCTCCTTTAATTATTTTTTCTGAAAGCATTTTAATCGTTGAAGGCGTGTTTTCATATTTGCCTGCAACATCCTTATAAGCAGGCCCAATCAGTTTTTCGTTTTCTTTATGACATGACAGACAAGCGTTTTTAGCTATTAAATCATGTCCCTTTTGAAATTCAGGACTAACTGCTGCCGCAGTATCAGTTTTGGGTACATCAACCATCGATGCCGGAGGAGGAGGAGTTGTGTCTGCTTTTTTTTCTGTTCCTGAACCGCCGCAGGAAAACAAGGCAACCGCTAATGCCATTGAAAAGAATACTTGCTTCATTTTTTTCTTTTTTATGATTTAAATACTATGCTGGCTGGTTCATTGTTTGCTTCTACAATTTTAGTTAACTTTTACATATAACAGATGTTTTATTGTAATTACTTTGAATTTAGCCTTTTTAACAGAAGGTTTCTTTTTTGTGTAATTTCATTTCATGAAATATTTCTTTCTTTTTATACTCCTTATTGCTCACATTGCACTTTCGGCACAAATAAAAGATGAGAAGAAAATTCTCACTATTCTTGAAAAACAAACTGTCGCTTGGAATCGTGGCGATCTTGATGCTTTTATGGAAGGCTATTGGCACAATGACTCACTGATGTTTATTGGTAAAACCGGTATCACATATGGATATAATGAAACATTAGCCAACTACAAAAAGGGTTATCCTGATAAAGAATCAATGGGCGAATTAAAATTTGATATAATTAAGATAACAAAGCTTGGAAAAGATGCCTGTTATGTTATTGGCAAATGGCATTTGAAAAGAGAAAAAAAGGGAGATATAGGTGGCCATTATACGTTGCTTTTCCGAAAACTGCAAGGCCAATGGGTTATTGTGGCAGATCACAGCAGTTGATTGTATTTAACTAATTTTTTTTACAAATAAATTTAAACCAATGTTTCTCATTATTCTTGGAGCAATAGCCATAGGCTTCTCTTTTGCCAAAACAAACAGTCCGGTGCAAAAATTTTCAAAACTTATCCGGTTAATCGGCTTTGGATTTCTGGCAATCGGCCTTGCAACATCCTGCATTGTACAAATTGATGCAGGGCAGGTTGGGGTACAAAAACTGTTTGGCAAAGTACAAGGCAGAGTATTACAAAGCGGTTTAAATTTTGTAAACCCATTGGTTGATGTTGTGAAAATGGATATTAAAACTCAAAACTACACTATGAGTGGGGTGCAGGACGAAGGCCATAAAAGCGGTGATGATGCTATTCGTGTTCTGACTGCTGACGGCCTGGAAGTAACCATTGATCTTTCGGTTCTCTATCGTGTTGTACCTGCCGATGCTCCAAAACTAATTGCTGAAACTGGAGAAAATTATGAAGACAAAATTGTACGTCCGCTTACACGCACACGTATCAGGGACAATGCTGTTTATTATGAAGCCGTTGCTCTATACTCAACCAAAAGAGACGAGTTTCAGCAACGCATCTTCAAAAACATTGAAGAAGATTTTAAGAAAAGAGGATTGCTTCTTGAAAACTTATTAGTAAGAAATATTACACTTCCGGCAAGTGTACGTGCAACCATTGAACAAAAAATAAATGCTGAACAGGAAGCACAGAAAATGCAGTTTATTCTGCAAAAAGAGAAACAGGAAGCTGAACGCAAGCGTGTGGAAGCACAGGGAATTGCTGATTATCAGCGAATCATCAGTGAAAGCCTTACCGACAGGCAATTGCAATACGAAAGTATTAAAGCACAGTTGGAAATTGCCAAATCGCAAAACTCAAAAATCATCATAATGGGCAAAGGAAATACACCGGTTATTTTGAATGGAGAAAAATAAACAAAAAAAATATTTTACAAATTTCCTTTCCACAACCTGTAATAAAAATAAATAAGTACAGCAAGAGACGAGAGAAAAACAAAATAGTAAATGATGTTGCCCAATGATGGCTTGCCCTCAAAAAAGGCCCAGTTAAGATAAACACCAGCCGTCATGTGCAGCAAAAGAAACAAAAGCGTAACAGACACAGTTTGTAAAATGCGTTTTAAAAAATTCTGCATATCAGGTTCCATTCCGCTCATTGAAAAAGTTTTTACAAATTAGCATATAAAAAAGCTGCTGTGCAAATACACAGCAGCCAATAAATAAAATACGTTTAATTTAAAGCGTGTACCTGATAGCAAAACCACCCCAGCTTCCCTGAAAACCATTTCGGTCGCCACTGCCAAACTCCACACTTGGCTGCCAGTCGAGAGCAAGGTTAAGCGGCATGTTAGCGAATTTATAATCCACACCTATCACACCATCCACACCGGCGGCAGTAACTCCACGATACAAACCGACATGAGCTCCAGGGCCAAGATACCAACGCAGGTTTCCTTCAGTATTCAGATTTCCATGAATTTCATACAATCCGGTTATACGAGTACCATAACGGTCGAAATAGCCAATGAACTCAAGAGCATTTTTATCAGAGATAAATGTTTTTAATGTGGCACCGCCCCCACTCCACAATTTAATACCCACAGCCGTTTTGTATTCAAGACTGTTTGCTGTTGAATTCTGACCTATTGCAACATCTGCAATCACTACAAATAACAAAAGACCCAATAGTTTTTTCATCTGTTTCATTTTATTTTATAAAATAAGTTATAAAAACTTGAAGCAAAAGTATTACTTAATAAGAAGGTTTACAAACTCTGTGCTATCGCCTTTAAATACATTGAAATCAACTTTACCACTGATGCCATTTACATGACCGCTTTCGCTGTGCTGCCAGAAATGCCAGTTACGGCTGATGCGTGGTTCCTGTGGCTGCAGGTAATGTGCCACCCATAACGGATAATCATCAAACTCATCCTGCAAATACAATCTGTAAAATTCAGTATTCGTATAAATTACCGGCTTTACTCCGTAAGCCAACTCTGCTGCGTATAAGAACGCTTTTACCCGTTGCTGCAATAAAGTTTTGCCAACACCATTTGTTTGTTCTATATCAAGAACCGGTGGCATATCGCCTTTTTCAAGCTTTACATTCTTAATAAAATTTCTGGCCTGTACAGTTCCGTCTTTTGAAGCAATAAAAAAATGATATGCACCTCGTATCATTTCTGCTTCTTTAGCTTTTCGCCAGTTACGTTTAAAGCAGTTATCAAGGTTATCATTTCCCTCAGTTGCTTTAATAAAAGCAAAATGAATACGTGTATCCTGTACATTCATGGCTTTTACAGCATCCCAGTTAATCATCTGCTGGTAGCGGCTTACATCAATTCCATGCATTGTGTAATTGGAAGGTATGTTAATACCGAATTCCCTGTAACGTATTAAACCTGCCTGCCGTTCAAACCACCAGTTACGGCCATATAAAAAAGCACCGGCCATAAAAACCAGCATTATAATCAGCCATGGTATGTAATAAGCTATTTTTCTTTTTCTGCGGGCCATAAACGAATGCAAAGCTAAATTTCCGTTCAATCAAAAAACAAATCATTTCCACTTTTAATTTTACTTTAGCGATTACAGTTTTGAAACGTTGTTCAGTAACATACCAGCAATCGGAATTTTCTTTTCTTAAAAGTGGTAAGGGAGAAAAAGTATTGATTTGCCTGCATGGCTTTGGCGAAAGTGCCGATTCTTTTTTATTTCTTGAACAATATTGGCAGAACGAGTTTACAGCCTATATCATTGACTTGCCCTGTCACGGTCAAACAAACTTTCTGCAAAAAGATTTTTCTGTACAGGATATGGCAGCAGTACTGGAATTAATAATTCCATCTTTTAAAAATCAATCATTTTACCTGCTTGGCTACAGCATGGGAGCAAGAATTGCCTTAAGCATTGTTGAATACATGCCTGATAAAATCACGAAAGTGATTTTACTTGCCCCGGATGGATTAAAAGTAAATGGCTGGTACTGGCTGGCAACTCAAACACATGCGGGCAATCTCTTTTTTAAATATACTATGCGGCACCCGCAATGGTTTACTGCTGTTGTAAGCCTGCTTAATAAACTGAATTTTATAAACAAAGGAGCGGTAAAATATGTACATAAATACATTGATGACAAACGGGTAAGAAATAATTTGTATATCATCTGGACAACCTTTCGGAAATTTAAACCCCAACTGAAAATGATAAAACAACAGGTTGCTTTTTATCAAATTCATTTTCACCTCCTGTTTGGGAAATACGACCGCATAATTCCCTATCAAACCGGGTATCGCCTGCAAAAAGGCTGTGAATCATGGATACAAATGCACGAAGTGCAGAGCGGACATCTGCTGTTGAAAGAAAAACATGCTGATTTAATTATTTCACTGCTCAGCAATGAATGATTACTTTGCACATATGCTCTGGCTGATTTTCTCAATAGTATTTCTTCTTCCTTATGCTGTGTTACTGTTCCTGTACAGAAAATGGTGGCTGCAACTTAAAGAAATCAAAAGTCCCGCACATTTTCAGCCAACTGTTTCTTTCAGCATCCTTATACCTGCAAGAAATGAAGAAAATAATATTGAAGCCTGTTTGCAATCAATTCATAAATTAAATTATCCAAAGCAACTGGTTGAAATAATTGTAATTGATGATTTCAGTGAAGACGCAACAGTACAAACAGTGCAGAAATTTGAGCAGGTAAAACTCATTAGTTTAAGAGATATTGTAAAAGAAAAAATTAATTCCTATAAAAAAAAGGCAATCGAAACAGGCATTGAGCAGGCAACCGGAACATATATTGTTACAACCGACGCTGATTGCTTTGTACCCGAAAACTGGCTGCACAATTTTGCTTTTATCATTCAGCAACAGCCAACAGTTTTTATTGCAGCGCCTGTTGCAATGAAAGAAGAATCTTCAGCTATAAAAATTTTTCAATCACTTGATTTTATAAGTCTGCAGGGAATAACAGGAGCATCTGTTGCAGCAGGTTTTCACAGCATGTGCAACGGCGCTAATCTTTGCTACAGCAAACAAGCTTTTTATGCAGTTGAAGGATTTAAAAATGTAGATCACATTGCAAGCGGCGATGACATGCTGCTCATGCACAAACTGTACAAAGCATTTCCACGGCAGGTTCATTATTGTAAGTCGCAACAAAGTATTGTGCAAACGGCACCTGTTGAAACAATAAGTGAATTTTTAAAACAGCGGATACGCTGGGCAAGCAAGGCAGATAAGTATGATGACCATCGCATATTTTGGGTTTTGCTGCTGGTGTATTTTCTCAATGTATATTTTCTTGTTTTATTTGCAGCCTGCTTTTTCAGCAAAGAATTATGGCTGCTGCTTGCTGCATCATTTATATTTAAAACCGCAGTTGAGCTGTTGTTTATGTTACCTGTTGCCGGATTTTTCCATAAAAGAAGGTTGTTGTTTTGGTTTCCATTTGCCCAGCCGCTTCATATTCTTTATACAATTATCGCTGGTTGGCTTGGAAAATTCGGAACTTATGAATGGAAAGGAAGAAAAGTAAAATGAACAGTAGTAGTTTGTTTGCCACACAAGTTTTTACAGGCAATGTTTCATTGAAGTAAAACAATTACTTTTAAGCAATGCAGGAAAAAGAACATTCATTTATTAAGCTATTCTGGAAAAAATTGCGGCGTAACAAAGGCGCTGTTTTTGGCCTGTTTATTATTCTGCTATCGCTATTAACGGCTGTTTTTTCCTATGTTATTTCGCCCGATGCAACTCCTGATGCAAACCGTATTATTGTGGAAATAGCAGCTAAAAAACCGGGATATAAACAACAGTTTTTTAAACTTATGAATGGAAGCAAGCCTTCTTCCGGCAATTATTTTTCCGGCATTACAGACAACTGTCAATATATCCCCGTAACTTCTTACAAAGTACTGCAAGACAGTGTTGAAGTTGACAAATATGTAGATGATGGTGTAAGCGAAAAAACAAAATTTTCATTAAATGGCCGGGAGGTCAATACAGCCTTTGTTACAAAAACCTTCTGGCTGGGTACAGATAAATTCGGCAGAGATATTTTAAGCCGGTTGATTGTTGGCGTAAGAGTAAGCCTGAGTGTTGGCCTCATTGCTGTTATTATTTCGCTTACCGTTGGAATTTTTCTTGGAGCCATTGCCGGGTACTTTCGTGGCAGAACAGACGAAATAATTCTTTGGCTCATTAATGTTGTATGGAGTATTCCCACACTGTTGCTTGTATTTGCCATTACGCTTGCTTTAGGTAAAGGTTTCTGGCAGGTGTTTCTTGCAGTTGGCTTAACGCTTTGGGTAAATGTTGCACGCCTCATACGTGGACAGGTTTTAAGCATTCGTGAACTTAATTATATCGAAGCAACTAAAGCAATGGGATTTTCGCATGCAAGAATCATTTTTAAACACATACTTCCAAACGTAATGGGGCCTGTAATTGTTATTGCAGCAAGCAACTTTGCCAGTGCAATTGTAATTGAAGCGGGTTTAAGTTTTCTTGGCGTAGGTGTACAGCCTCCACAACCAAGCTGGGGTTTAATGATTAAAGAAAATTACAACTTCATCATCACCAACAACCCAATGCTGGCAATTGCACCAGGCGTTGCAATTATGTTGCTTGTTCTTGCCTTCAACTTGCTTGGTAACGGGCTGAGAGATGTACTTGATGTAAGAAATTAGCCGTTTCTCTCCTTAACTTCATTCTAAACATTCTTTCAATGAACAAAATTCTTTGTATTGGAGAAGCTTTGATTGATATGATTTGTACCGACAAGGGAAAACCATTATCGGAGGGAGAAAACTTTTTAAAAAAACCTGGCGGCGCTCCTACCAATGTAGCTGCTGCTATTGCTGCGCTTGGAGGCGAGGTTGAACTTGCAGCGAAAACAGGCAACGATCCGTTTGGTAATTACCTTGTACAGATAATGAAAAATTTTGGTGTTGGGACGAAACATATAATTCAGGATAACAGGCATTTTACCACGCTTGCTTTTGTTTCGCTTATGGAAAATGGTGAACGGGATTTTTATTTCAACCGAGGAGCCGACGGAGAACTAAGTAAAGAAGAAACTGATTTAATTGATCTTGATGAATTTTCTATTGTGCATTTTGGTTCTGCCACTGCATTCTTACCAGGACCATTAAAAGAATCCTATTCTTCTTTATTGAACAAAGCTGTTGAAAAAAAATTATTCATCAGTTTCGATCCAAACTACCGGCATCTTCTGTTCGGGTATCAGAAGGAGTATTTTATTGAAAAATCATGGTCGTTTATAAGCCAAAGCAATTTTTTTAAAGTAAGCGACGAAGAAGCAATGATGCTTACTTCAAAAACTTCAGCAGAAGAAGCATCAAAAGTTTTCTTTGAAAAAACCAATGCAGTATTTGCAATTACCATTGGAAAAGAAGGTGCTCTGCTTGGGATAAATGGGAAAACCATTCTTGTTCCGGGCATTCAAATAACACCGGTTGACACAACAGGTGCAGGAGATGCTTTTACCGGTGCTGTGTTATACCAACTGAGCCTTCATCCATTGAATGCTTTCACTGAATTACCTGAAGAAGTTTGGCAAGCTGTAATTAAAAAAGGGAATATAGCGGGGGCACGCACCTGTGAGCACATGGGAGCAATGGAAGCTTTTAAACATCTGGATAACCAGCTTTTCAATTAAACATTCATCTGAAAAAACTACAAAGAATTTCCTTTTACCAACAATGAAGGCACAATAACATTTTCTGGAACTTCTTCTTTGTTCAGCCTTCCATACATCTGCGAAAAAGCAAGTTTTCCAAGCTTATAACCGCTTGTTTCAACATACGTAATAACAGGTTTATACAATTCAGGTATAAATCCATTGCTGATGGTGATAACTGCAACATCTTCCGGAACACGCAGGTTTAGTTCATGTATTGCTTTCATTACACCAACAAGAATTGTATCGCCCATACAAAAAATCACATCAGGTTTTTTGTCAGATGTTAAAGCCCGTTCTGCCGCTTCTTTTGAAGGTGCCATTGGCTCAGGATATTCAACGGTTACATTGGTAGCGGGTGATTTTTCTTTGAATGTTTTTAAAAAAGAGTCTCTTCTTATTCTGGAAATGCTTAAATGCGGATGGCCAAACAACGCAAGAACATTTTTTTTCTTCTTCTTAATAATAGTTTCTGCTGCAATGCGGGCTGCATCTTCATCAGCAAGACAAACAGAATAAAAGCCACTTGTTTCAGGAACACGATCAAAAAAAACAATTGGTATTTTCTGGTCTTCCATTTTTTTGAAAGGGGTAAAATCTTCCGTTGCAACAGCAAGTGTTGCAAACAGCCCCATCACCATATTTTTCCTGAAAAAATTCAGATTAGCCGTTTCAATTTCCACATCATCCCTCGACTGCATAATAATAACCGAATAACCGTACTTGCGTGCTTCATCTTCAACAGCAGCAATAAAAGAATCGTAAAAATAATTATCAATAAAAGGAATTAAAATCCCCAGCAGATTACTCTTTTTTGTACGCAACTGAACTGCATAGCTGTTAGGCTCGTACTCCATTGCAGCAGCCAGTTCCTTTACCTTGGCTCTCGTTGCCAAAGAAATATCAGGATGATCTTTCAAAGCACGGGAAACAGTTGAAATACTGATACCTAAAGCTTCGGAAAGTTCTTTTAATGTGCTTTGCATACCTTCAGTTTAAACAACAGTTTACTTCTTAAAAACGATTAAAGATAATTGTTCTTTATCCGCTTCTGAAATAAAAAAGGATCAAACCCGGAATGATCAGATATGTTTTACAACTTAACAATTACAGTTGCACAGGTATTTCTACCATCCGATGGCCATATTCCCGGACCCGGGTAAAAAGAAGGTCGCTTTGTAAAGTACATTTTGTTGGCAAGGTTGTTTACAGATACTCTTATTTCTGCAATGCCCGAAATGCGTAACGACAAATTCATATCAAGCAAACCATAAGCCGGTACCAAACCAACTGCGCCGGTTGATTTAACAGGCTGAACAGTATTCAGCGCATCAGCAAAAGATTTGGTTGTATAACTATACAAAAAAGAAACCGAAAACTTTCTGTATTTATAAACAAGTCCATTTCGTGTAATACAATCAGGAACCGCTTCAACTTTATTATTCCGTATATCAATATTATTATTACCCGACTTTACTTTTCCTGCCACATATTCTGCATCCATAAAAGCGGTGGAAGTGAATACGGAAATTCCTGATTTCTGATTTAACAGCCAATCAGCCTGTACAAACAATTCAACTCCCTTTGTGATCGAGTTTCCAATGTTGGTTCGGTAAGTATAAAACACACCCGTTTCATTTGTTTGTGAAATGGTGCCGAACCGGTTATTCATTCTCAATGCAAACAGTGTCAAATCCCAACGCAGAAATTTCCAGTTTCCCCTGAAACCAATTTCGCTGTTATAGCCTCTTGCGTCTTTAATATTGGGATCAACCAGTTCGTAAGTGGAGGATGGAATAAGATCTTTAAACAACATTGGATGATATGCCTGAGTATAGCCACCGTATATTTCAGTTGCAGCAGAAGGCTTATATAAAAAGCCAAAACCAAAAAGCGAAAACTGGTGTTTGATTGTAACAGGTATTTCATTCTCGGGATAATAAATGATTTTACCTGATAAATCTGTCTGACCACTCTCAACTCTTATTCCCGCATTTACTGAAAAATTTTTCAAAATTTGAAATTTATTCTCAGCATAAACTGCAATATTTTTTGTTTTGAAATGAAGATCTCTTCCCCAGGCCGGATCAATCAACGTAAGATCGTAATCACTTCCGGTTGTTCCTTTTGCCAATTGCCTTCGATGCAAATCGTTATTCATATATTGCACACCTGCAGATAAAACACTTTTTTGCCGACCGAATCTGTAATGCTGAAGCAATCGTAATTCCGATGAATAACTATGGTAATTGTCGATATCAACCTGCCGGTTATTATAAAAAAGAGTGGAAAGATTAATTGTATCTTTTATATTAGTTGGTTTATCAAACATTACACTGCTTCGATTACCCAATACTGCCGAAGAAATAAACTGAAGTTTTGTTGAACTGCTTAACTGCCAGTTGAGATTGATTGAAGGAATATGAATATCCGGGCTGTAATAATTTCTTGAACGTGTTGCCTGTGTGGGATTGGCATAAAACATACTATCGGTTAATGCACCGGGCAAACGATAAATATATTTTGACCTTGCCCATTCAACATGAACAGAAAAATGATCAGATGGCTGATAAGTTATGCCAATAAACTGAGCCTGCGAATTGGTATGTTCATTCTCCCTGAAACCATCTTTTGATTTTTGCTGATAGTAGGCATAGTAGCTAAGTTTTCCTTTACTGCCACCAACAGCATTAAAACTGCTGATTAAATTGTAGGAACCAACTGAATTAATTGTTTCAAAAGAAAATGGCCGGGATGTATCGCCCTGCTTTGTTACATAGTTCAGCATGCCACCAAACTGTGCGCCATATTGCAACGCACCTGTGCCTCTTACAAGTTCAATGCGCTCAATACTTTCAAGAGGCATGCTGTAATGGCTTGCCGGATATCCATACATGTCCGAGTTTGTAATAATGCCATCCTTCCGCAAATTAAAATCCCAGCCACGATGAGGGTCCAGGCCTCTTGCAGCAATATTTAACTGGTTGCCACTTCCATCCATATCATACACAAACACACCGGGAATTTTTGCAAACAGTTGCCTGCCCGCTTTGTTTGCTATATCGGCAGGCAACTGTGCAAGTTGTATCACTTCTGTTTTTTTACCGGCAAAAAGAAAAGTTCCCTGTTCGGCCGGTAATTGTTTAACACGATTGAATTTGAAATAAGAAACAACCAGAATACTATCCAGACTTACTACTTTTTTTGTACTGTCGTATTCTTCTTTTATCTGGGCCTGTACTGCCGAACTACTAATTACAATCAGCAAACACAAGAACCTGAATTTCTTAAACATAGTTCATTTAAAATTTAATACTGCACCCGATATTAATTGTGTAATCGGAAAATGCAGCATCGCCCTGCGTGTACACACCGGTAAGTGTTGTTCGTATTTTATCGGGAACACTTTGTGTGCGGTTACGCACCACCCACACAGGAACTGTTGCAAAAAGATTTACTTTCTTAAACTGGTAAGCTACACCGGGATCAATACCAAGTATTCTTCCGGGTCTTCTGAAACCATTGCTTCCACCTGCTAAATCATATACAGGAACACATTCAAAGCGTACACCTGCAGATGCAGAAAAATTTCCAAACATCAGGTTGGCGCCTCCTCTTAACATATACTGGTCCGGCACACTCATTACACTGCTGCCGTTGGCAATGTTTGCTGTTGTTGGCGCAGATCCTCTTGCCGTTGATGTACCGTTTTGTTCTCTCGGATTTATCAGGTAATAAAAATTACCGTAAACACTAATTACTTTTGAAAACACATAATAACCGTTTACCTCAAAAGAGAAACCTGTACCACCATCGCCAAGCTGAATTGACTGATCTACCGGGCCGAGTATTTTTGTGGTATCATTTTTATAAAAGAAATCCTGGTAATTATAATCTCCGGTTGGCAGTTTTATTCCTGCACCAACCTGAATATTTCCCTTTTCTGAAGTTAAAGGATTCAGCAGCCACCTGTAAGCGCTCAACCGTATATCACCCATCCCAAACGAATGTGTTGAGTGCCGGGCATTGGGGCTGGTACTCGTATTTCCATAATGTTCATACATTGAAGAACGCCTGTTTGCTATTAAAGGAACATTCAATGCAAGCGACCAATGATTGTTTAATTTTTTCGCCAGCGTAATATCAAGCGAATGCTGATAATTTCTTACATCTGTTCCGTTCTGTACACGCTGTTTCTGTTCTTCTTTTCCAACAAAATGGCGAAAGGAATGAAAATAACGGTATCCCATTGTTAATTGCCATCCCGATGAAGCTGTGTCAGCATGTGCTCTTGTGCAAACAGCCCCATTGCTGCGTACTGCAACACATCCCTGAGCATAAACTGTTTCACCATGATATATAGAAAGGAGCAGCATAGCTGCGAAAGCAAATAATAGTTTCATAAAATTTCAGTTGTTATTGTTTAGGACTGCTGTATTCTTCATTTATAAGAATACAGCAGCAGCACAGGTTATTTTACCTGTGCAAAATATTTTAGTAATGCAGGGGTTATTTCTTCAGCTTTATACGCTCAACAACAAGATCGCCTACTTTCTTTCCAACTTTGGCACCTTCATCACCATCAAAACGATAATGAATTCCGCCGTACAATCTTGATATTGTTGCTTCAGCAGCAGCATCTCTGAATGACTTAATCTCTCTGTTTTTAATTCCGAACTCCAGTAATGAGGTATCGGTAAAAGAGAGTTTATCGCCAAATATGGATGTCATTGCTTCGGCTGCTGCATTTGAATTTGTTGCATGGCCTGCTACATAAGAAGGAAATGACGGTGTTTGAATATATGGCCGCCATTCCTGATCAACATATTTATTAATTGCAGTTTCGGGGCGAATAAAATTGCTTTTGAATTTCTCCTGCCAGCCTCTGATGAAAGCATCGAAAAATGCAATAGAAGTTAACGTGTAAGCGCTGACGGTTGTATTAAAATCGGCCTTGGCTGTTTTTGCCGCAATACCTACAATATTAAGCCAGTGGCCCGGAGGTGAGAATTTTTTAGTAGCCATCATCACATGCCCGTTTACATGCATTGCAAATGGATTATCGTCCCAGAAATCAGCAATGTGCTTTTGCTCATCTGTTAAACTGTCGCCCGTGTTTTTCACTTCCATCATTGCTTTATAATAAACACTGTTTTTATTTTTAATATCAAATTTTGGCGGACGAGGAATATCGAACTGAGAAGAGCTATCTAATACCATTGGCCTTATTTCTCCCCAATGAGGTTCTATTGCAGTAAGATACATTGGCGGGGTGGGTACCCATCTCCCTTCCTCTTGGGTTACGGTGTATTTTTCTGCGCCTCTTGTGGCAGCATAATGATCTCCCTTACTCCATTTTAAAACAGCAGCAGCAATACTGTCTGAGAAAGTGATCGTATTTTCCAATACATCAGAAGGAATGCCTGCAGAGTCTGCTCCTTTTTTCAACTGCTCATAATAACTCATCAAACTTCCTTCAGGAAACGTAACAGCATTACCCACCTTTGTAAGGGCAAGCATAGCAGCTAATGAAAAATCAATTTGCTTACCCGCTGCCGGTTGTGGCATAGCAGGCATGTGTTTAATTTGTCCGCTGAGCGATGAATAGTGCTGAGGATCGCCAGCCACAACACATTCATACGCTGCAATGTTTGCATACACATAGTTGCGTGCAGCAATCATTGGAGGAAAGTTGTTTTCTAAAACAATATTATTTAGTTTCTTAACCGTTTTACTAAATAAAATCGGATCATTTGTATAGGCTTTAAAATCGCCTTTGGGTTTGCAGGCAAATATGAACATTGTCATTCCTGCAATGATTAATAAGTTTTTCATTAAAAATGTAATCAAAAAAATTTAAAATACATACTGATGAATTCACCAGTATTCTCCTGTTTACCTTATACACTGAAAACTGCAGCTTCAGGTGGTTTCTCGGGTAAACAGATCATTGCCGCAAGTACTTCGCCTGTGTGATAATGATTATTAAATAACTCAATGAAAGAAAAGTTTGTAAAACTCCAGCAAACTGAATTCTGGTAATATTCAAAGCTGAATGACTTAACTGAATGATTGTTGTTGCCTGTTTTTTTTGCCGGTGTCTGCAAGTCGTTCACAAGTTTAAAGAAAGTATTTCGTGCGCTTACAAGCATGGCCTTTGATTCGTCGGGGATACATTTCAGAATAATATACCCGTTTTCAATTTTACGTTTTACGTATTTAAAATGCCTGCCATTGTACTCCATTTCTCCGTCCACCCGTTCAAAAGTTGCCCAATCGTTTAAATAAGGGATTGATAAGGGCACTTTAATTTCAAACAAAGTATTTTCATCGTACTCATTATTATCAAGCCTTTGTTCAATTGCAAAACGTTGCTTTTGCTCAATGTAGTGCATCAAAATTCTGTATCCGTATGTATTAAACAGAAATATGCCAAGAAATAATATAGCAGCAAGTTTTCTCAAAAACAGCAATCAATTAGGATTGGAAGATAATGAATATTACAACCTCAGGCAAAATCATTCTTCCTGTTACCAGAAACTGAAGAAACAGCATCTACCACCTGTGCATTCGGTTTAAAGTCATGTAAAAATCTGCACGGGAGAACCTCCGGACAAAAAGCGGTTAATGAAATAAATATGAGTCTGTCCTTAATTTAGCTTAATAATCGCAGCCTGCCAGGGTTTTAATTCAATCAATCCATTTGCCACTGCAACTTTTTCCTTGTAATTTCCAATCAATTCTTCACCGGGTTTCATGCCTGCCGGTAATGCAAATTTTCCTCCTTTATCGCTAAAGCTCAGTAAAACCAATACTTTTTCGCCATTCAGTTCCCTTGTATAAGCATATACTTCCGGGTTGGCTGCATCAAGCAAAGTGTATTTACCATATACCAGCACAGGATTGCTTTTTCGTGTTGCAATCATTTTTCTTACATAATTCAGAATGCTGTTTTCATCTTTATCAGCAGCTTCAGCGTTTATTGTTGTATAGTTCGGGTTTACCTTGAGCCATGGTGTGCCAGTTGTAAATCCTGCATTTGCAGTTGCATTCCATTGTACCGGTGTACGGCTGTTATCTCTTGCAACTTCTTTCTGCCCGTTTAAGAATTCCTGTAAATCGCCACCATTACGTTTGAGAAAATTGTAATAATTAATTGTTTCAAGATCTCTGTAATCTTCAATATTATTGAAACGGATGTTGGTCATACCAATTTCATCGCCCTGGTAAATATATGGTGTGGCCCGCATGCTCAGCAAAAAGGTATAAAGCATTTTTGACGACTCATTGCGGTAAACACTATCATTGCCAAAACGGCTGACCATACGCCCCTGGTCATGTGTTGTAAAGTAAACAGTTCCCCAACCTTTTTCTGCAAATACACTGTCCCATTTGGTGAATACTTCTTTCAGGTCGGGCAACTTTCTGTTGTTGGGATCGGGATACTTGCCATTATCTTTTCTTCTTCCCCAACCTGTATGATCAAAATGATAAAAAGTCTGCAACTCATGCCGGTCTTCATCTACTAAACTCATCGCATCTTTTATATTAACGCCTGCGCCTTCTCCTACAGTCATAATATCATATTTACTTAACACCTCACGGTTCATTTCCTGCAGGTAATCGTGCAGGTGCGGGCCTTTTGCATAGTACGCAACATAGTCGCCGTTATATTCTTTTGGCAATTCAGGGAAGGTTGTGTCTTTTGAAATAAAGGGAATCACATCCATACGGAAACCATCAATTCCTTTATCAAACCAGAACTTCATCATATCGAAAATTTCCTTACGTACTTTAGGATTTTCCCAGTTGAGATCGGGCTGTTTTCGGCTGAAATAATGCAGATAATAACTATTGGTTACACTGTCATAACGCCACGCATCGGCATTTTCATCAAAGAAACTCCAGCGATGTGCAGGCTTTCCTTTTTCCGCCGGCCACCAATGGTAGTAATCACGATAAGGATTTGTTCTGCTGCTGCGGCTTTGTTTAAACCATTCATGTTCGTCGCTGGAGTGGTTCACTACCAGATCCATTACTAATTTTAAACCACGTTCGTGCATGCCTTTCAGCAAAGCATCAAAATCTTCCATGGTTCCCATTTCCTTCATGATGTTGCGGTAATCGCTGATGTCGTACCCCATGTCATCGTTGGGCGAAGCGAAAACAGGGTTAAGCCACACAACATCAACACCAAGCTTTTTAATATAATCAAGCTGACTGATAATTCCTTTCAAATCACCAATACCATCACCATTACTATCTTTAAAACTGCGGGGATATAATTGATAAACTACAGCCTCTTTCCACCATTTACGGTTTGGAACATCCTTAAACGCATCGGCTGAACTTTGCGGCTGATTATTACATGAAACGATCATAATAAGAAATATTAAACCAGCATAAAATGTTTTAAGCATGGCAAGACTTTTTTAATGAATGTTGCGGAAAGTTAATGACTATTATGCAATAGTTATTCAATGAAAAAAAGGAAAACAATCTGCAAACGTTTGAGGATAATAATTACTAAGCAGGCTTAGTTCTTAATAAAAAAATTAAAACCAATTACGGTTTGAATGTTGATTTTATGCAGAAAAAAATAAAAGCATCCCGGTATTTACTGTACCACCTGTACATTCCGGTTAAAACTTTCTTCAAGTGAAATGAAGGTTTCTGTACGTTCAATGCCCTTAATTTTCTGCAAGGCATCATGCAGCACAAAGCGCAGTTCATTAATATCTTTACAAACAACTTCAATAAACATACTATAGTTGCCTGTTGTATAATTTAAACGAACTATTTCAGGAATCTTCTGCAGTTCCTTTGCCACATTATCGTACAGCGAACTTTTTTCAAGGTAAACACCAATAAATGCCGTTATGTCGTAACCCAGCACTTTAATATCAACATTGAGCCTGGTACCTTTTACTATCCCCAATTCCTGCAACTTTTTTATCCTTACATGAATTGTACCCCCTGATACAAAAAGCTTTTTTCCCAAATCGGCATAGGAAATCTGTGCATCATCCATCATTGCCGAAATAATCTGAAGGTCGAGTTTGTCAAGATTCAATTTTATTGCCATTTTGAAACATGTTTTTGGATTATTTCCAATATTATCATTATTATTTTAAATAAAATCGAAAATTATGAAATATTCATTTGAAAACATCCAACATCTGAAAGATTTGTTTTAATATTGCACTGTAATCGTTCTTTGAACAACATACTGTGGAGTGATGAAATTTTTGGCAGACATGCCCTCTCGTCTCGGGGGTGGAGATCACAGGACAAACATAACATAGAG
>APMI01005891.1_pt1 | contig 94878 bp, 88 predicted proteins | sample 667938 | NCBI WGS metagenome assembly APMI01 (sample SAMN01084076, study PRJNA167559) | wastewater metagenome | biome: Wastewater | place: Denmark: Ejby Moelle, Odense | collected 2011-11-28 | reverse complement strand
CGCACAGGCAGGCCGGGTGCAGACCACTCCCTTTGAAATAATTTTTTCCCCGGCAAAATGAATCCTCCCCGACGAGCCCCCGCCTCCACCCCACCCCCTCCCCCCCTGTTGAAAGCGAGAGCCTTTGTGTGCCAGACACTATACCACAGAATTAGAACGTTGATAATGAGATACATAAACCCAGTAGAACAGGGATTAAGAATCCCCTGTCCTCATCTAAGTGTTCAATTGACCACCATCCGGCGGGGGTGGCAGCGGCTCAGGCAGCGCCTCCGGAGTTTGCGGCAAAATTTCCGCCTCAAATACCATTCCTGGGGCCTGCTGGAGCTGTCGGCGTGCCTCAGCGAAGTAGCGGCGGCTTTCCTTCTCCTCTTCACTCTCGCGACTCTCGATGCGCTGGGTCACTCCACCGCTCAACAGCTCGATCTTGTCGATCAGCACGGCCACATCCAAAGGAGAGAGCTCCCCGAGCTTGGCCCGTTCCATCAGGCCGTCGATGGCCAGCGTCACGACGCCACGAAGCTGCCACACAGTCCTTTCTTTATAAGGTGTGATAGAACCTTCCTTTTCCAACTCGGCCATGACGGCATTAACCGTCCGGATGTCGATGCTCAGAAGCTCTGCCGTCATGCCAGGCGACACGCTCGCGAGCACACACTTTCGAGCCGCCTTGTAGATTTCAGGCCTTCGCGCCTTCAACCGCGTGACATCGTAGATGCCGCGCTCTTCGAGCTTCTCAGCAATGGCCACTTCAAAGCCCAGATGCCCTTGCGTGAGCTGCCATTCGAGGTCGTCTTGCCCTGGACGAAGATTCACCAACTCAAGAGGCTCTGGAGCGTCTTCTCCGTAGTCATCGTCGGCTTTTGACTTCCGCTTGCTCATGCTGCTGATTCACCTCCCTGTTTGGTAGAAAAAAAGAAGAGGGCGGGCCGGGCATACGTGCAGGCAGCGCCAGCACGGCCCTGGCTTCGATCAAGATTGATCCCAGCACACGACGGTGCGGCAGCATCGGTTTCTTGCCATTCATCACCTTCAGCCAGCCATAAACCGTCTTCACATCGCGACGCGTGCACTCGGCAACCTCGCTGACAGTGGCCATCTGTGGCAGTGGCCCCGTAGATGCTCCCAGGAGCGTCCGCAGCGCCTTCTCAGGCACCTTCCATTCCCCAGTCGCGTTCGACGCGCCAGGCAGCGTCTGGGGCAGCTTATCGAGCAAGCGGCCAATCACCTCGGCATCGCCTCGCACGATCTCCGCCACTTCATCGAGCGTCAACCAGCGAGCCACAGGCCGGCCACGTCTACGCTTCACACTGTCGGTTTCACCCATCGCGAAAAAAAGAAAAGGGGCGGGCGCAATCGCCCTAGCCGTTCACGGTCAGCATCAGCAGCTCACCCTCGCACAGGGCGCGGTAGGCTTCCCACTCAGCAGGCGTCATCATCACCATGCCCAGGCCGGCCACAGCCACAGGCAGCCAGCCGTTAGGCAAAGGCCAGCCAGCCACAGCTTCAAAGCCACTGGCCAGGTAAACCTGCTGCGCTGTGGCTGTCCGCAGCTCCTTCAAATCTGGGCAAGCTGCCGCCCTTGGTTGACTTGGATGTTCCATCGTCGCAGTCATAGAAATGGGAGCCCGTGCTTCCCCATGGGCTGGTAGGTGCCGTTTAGCCGCTCCATCGCTGGCGGGGTTCTCGCCCCATCCGCTCTCCGGTCGCTGTGTCCGCGCCCTGGCGTCTCGACTGCGCCGTTGTCCCGGCACACACGGTGTTCTGAAAAAAGAAAAGGCCCGCCGCTGCGAGGTGCAGTGGCGGGCCGTGGGATTATTTGGGTGTGCGTTGCGAGCCTCCAGGCTCAAAGGCGCACAGATAGGCACCCTGAGGATATGGCAGGCCAGACAGCCCCCAAAGCGTGGCGCGATCCTCCCAGTTCGCGTAATGCGCCACCGCATGATAAGCGAGGTGGCGTGTGGTGCTCTGCATCAGCTCGACCACACCAGCAAAGGCGTCTGCCAGCTCAGGCCTGCGCGTGTAAGCCCACAGCGCAGCCACATGCACAGCGGCATCGAGAGCCATCGAATCAGCACTCGTCAATGGAGCGAGACACCGGTTGCCCAGATTGGCCTTCAGCCAAGTTCTGAGCGATTGACAGAGCGGCTTGCTCATCGCACACACCCTCCCAGCTGAGATTGCAGCTCACGCCAGCGGCGTACGATGGCTCCCTGCTTGATGCAGAGCTGGTCCGGCACCTCCTGTGCCATCCACAGGCGCGCAGAGATGTTCGAAGCCGTGTCCAGAGAGCGAGCCAAGCGTTTCCTCAGCTTCCTCATGACGGCACCGCAGCATCACTGCCAGCGCCCTCCTGAGTGAGGAGTTCAGGAGCCAGGCGCACTCGTGCAATGGGGTGCTGATGGCGGATCTTTGCTGCATCCTCGGTCCTCTGCTGGCTTATCGCCCATTCCAACCGTTGAGCTCGGCGTTTGGCCTGTTCGTGCGATTTCCTTAGCCGTTGCACTCGGTCAGAATCCTGCAGCCCTGAATTGATCACATCATCGAGGTGTCCCGAGAAACCAGTAGAGTTGAGATCAAATTGCCCTGACCATCGCACCTCAGTCTTCACCTGGTAGCGCCCATCAGTGCGCGGGGCTTGATAGTCGCGGTCCGCTTTCACTTCGAGGCTGATGCGGGCATCATTCCATTTACTGTCCGGCTGCAGCGCGATCTCCCGCGTCAACTCCGTCAGATCAAACACATCCGCCATCTCAGCTGCGCCATATTCCACCATGACGAGCACACGGGTGGCCTTGCGTCCATCCAAGCTCATGCCGGCACCGCCACCTTGCGGCTGGCGTCCTCCACGGTTTTACTGGAGCCACGCTGGCCCATCAGCTTTTGCCGCCGCTTCAGCAGCTCCTGCATTTCCTCGCCCGCCGCCGTCGCTATAGACTCGCTAGGTGAGTTCAGCATGGGCTGCAGCAGTCCCATCATGAGGTTCAAGAGTTTCAGGTTTGCACTCATACGCCTACATGTAAGCGCATTGAATACATGTAGGCAAACGAAATGTTGCACTTATTGATATATGTGTGAATTTCACATACACATGGACAACTTCTCGAACGCCCTCAAGACGTGGTTTACCAACCATGCTTCCGTCTCTCTGCGAAACCTGGCCGATGCAGCAGAACTCATCCCCATTGACGTCGGAAGAGTTCGTTCTGGTGAAAAGGCCATCACCTTCAAAGCTCTCAACAAGCTCCTTCCGGCTGTCGAAAAACTTAGCAGCCGTTCAGACGCCCGCGCACTCTTGGTCGCCTACCTCAACGACGAAACCCCCGCTGAGTTCAGCGCAGACGTGCGCGTTTATGCAGTCGATGAGCAAACCGGAGCCGTCGAGAAGGACATCATAGCCGCAATGCGGGACCGCTGGGAGGCCCGCGCCAGATCAGACGCCACATTTGCCGCCTGGTGGCTCACAGCAGACGGCTACATGCACGAGGCCGATACAGACGCTGTGGATGAACGCGCAAAGCGGCATCTGCAAAAGGAAGAAACCGAGATAGCCCTCGTAGCCGAAGAGCCTGGCGAAATCCAGCAGGCCATGGCAGACATGGAAGCACAGATCGAAGGTGCGGGCGCGAAGAAGAAGCGCGAAAAATCCGCAGGCTGATCAATAAATATTGCAAGACATCCTGATATTCTGCTTAGCTAAAGTATTCAGCAAAAGCGGAGTATGAAGGGAGGCGCGCCACAGCTAAAACCGGAGGATGCAGAATTGTTGAAGGCCTTTGCAGCCATGCAGGGACTTCAGTCCGCCGACCTCATTCATCTAGCCATGACTGCGCTCGTCGCCCAGATCCGCGTTCAGCTTCCCCATTGTGCCAGGTGTCCGTTGATGCAGGCTCACAAAGGAGTCCCCCTGCCAGACAACGTCATACTCGGAAAATTCAATTAACAGTCACCATCCCTCCGTGTGCACACATTGGCTCAGTAGCCAAACGCCAGCCGTCATCACGACGGCAAACACAAAAAGAGACACCGCCAGCTCTGCAGCGCTCCAGTTCATTTCAGCTGTTTCACCTCCACAGCGGTATCTACGCCATCTACCCGCATCATCATTCGTCCCCCTGAAGGGTAGATCAGCACGCCTGGCGAGTACTCATACTCATAATCGTATTCAAAATCTGTCTGTTCCCAGATTTGGCCATTCAGCAGCTTGAAAACTCTCCCATGCTCAAAGCCTTTAAACTCACCTGAAATCGAACTCTCGATAACCCCCGCTCTCGCAACCACTGGAGCAGGCGCCACAGGCCGTGCCCCCAGGCCCAGTGTTTGCATGGCCATGCCCAGCTGCTGAGCAGTAGCAGCCGCATCATAGGTCACGCCGCCCACCACGCTCCCTTGAGGATGAGCCATGCACCATTCATACGTCATCACAGCTTGCAGGCACACATCGTAAGTCCTGCCTGTCTTGGCCGCATACTGCTGCGCCAGCATTTGCTGCCTCGCTTGGTTAGGATCGGCAGCAGCGGAAGGCGTGAGTGCACTAGCCCCTTGCAGGGGAATCGTAGCCCTGCCCTCCGCATGCACGATCTGCAGCGCATTTGCAGAAACGCCTACCACTTTGACCTGCTTGTAAATTTTGCCATCAGGCATCTTCACAGCCTCGATGTCATCACCCGCCCAAGAATTGGCGGCAAGACACAAAGCCAAAAGAGTAAGCAACGTCCTCATGGCATCACTCCACCACAAAGCCCTGTCATCGTCAAGCCTACTTCTTAAAGCAAACAGAGCACTTCCCCCCGTCCTTAGCACAGTGCTTGCACTGGCTGCAGTCGTAGCAGTGCCGGCACACCTCCGCGTACGGCTCGCACGGTCCCACCGGCTTCCTTGGCGCTGCCACCAGCAGCACGCCACCGGAGACCAAAGAGACAATCAGCGCTTTCATGCCTGCAAATTTTAAATGCAAGCACCTTGCCTGCAAGCCCCAGGTGCAAGCATGTCACTTTTCCCGACCTCATCTGAGGCAGCAAAAAGCAACATCAGCTCGCCGCCTTGGCCGGTGCCATCATCGGCATCACCTTCGCGCCCTGAGTGTACTTCCGCTCCACCATCTTCGTTGTGCGGTGCCCGCCGCCAGCCGCTGCCACTTCCACGCCCTTCTCATCGCGGTATTGCTGCAGCCGCATGTGTCGCTTCAGGTAGCTCTTGAGGCTCCCCGTCACCCCGTGCTTAGTCAGCCAGCCGTTGTAGGCCCGCCAGATCTCCTCAGCCTCCGTCTTGTGCCGCGCCCCTAGAAGGCTGTCAACCGTCCCCACCGCCAGCAGCGCCGCCACAGCGTCGGCATCCACCGGAACGCGCACCGGCACTCCACCCTTGGCAGCCGGCAGTGTGATTATCCCGGACTTGTCGGGCATCACTGTCAGCGCGTCCCCCTTCAGTCCTCGGATCGTCACAGGCCGCGCCCCGGTCCAGCTCACGATCACCTCCCAAGCCCACACTTTCGGCTCTTCCGTCTGCAGTCGCGCTGCATCCCTCTGCAGCGCCTCCACAGCCACCGCATCCATCTCCCGGTGCCCCTCCGGGGCTCGCAGATCCACGCTGAACTCGAGGAACTCACTCAGGTCCGGCAGCTCCAGCCCCACCAGATACTCACGGGCATTCGCAAACACAGCCTTCGCGCATCGCAGGTAGGTCTTGATCGTCGTGTTGCATTCCATCTCCGTCGTCTTGTCCACGCCCGGAAACACCCTTTTGGCCAGCACCTTCATCAGCTCCTCGTTGTCCTCCACCTTGGGCCACGTCGTGTCCTCAGGCAGTCTGTTGGCGGCCAGGTCCCTCCGCAGCCGTGCCCAGCCATCCGCAGGCGTGCCGCCTTTCTTGGCCCATCCACGGCGCCAGTGCTCCTGCCGCATGCGCACCCAGCCCAGCAGGTTGGCACGCGTGAAAACCGCATCAGACACCTCAACGGTGCTCTCGTGGCGGCCCGTGAGCTCCGTGAAGATGGCCTTCAGTCGCTGCCAGTTCTTGGTGTAGTCACTCTTCCCCGGCGGCACATTCACCATATACACCCGCCCCAGCTCATCCAGCATCACAGAGCGCGCCCCCTTCACCAAAGCCTCCATCTCCTCGAGCTTGCCCTTCCTCATCGCCTCCAGCCGCGTCTTCATCACCGTCTCCGCCCAAATTTTCACATCTCGCAGCCCATCCGCCACCGGATACATCGGCCCCGCCGATTCCTCCCAAGTCTGCCCACCCACATGAAACCTCACCCACCAGTTGGGCTTATAGGCAGGCTTGTCAGGGGCCTCCCACTCCGACCGCGCCCGCTTTTGTTCATAAAACCTCGCCCGTCCATACCTGCAGATGAGCTGATTCTTGGCTGCTTCGTTCTTTTTGGCTTTCATGGCACTCAATCTGGCACACAAAAACGCGAGTGAAAACAACAGAAAACGCCAGAATGAAAAATAAATGACGGCTCAAATCGCCCGGAGCCTGGACACGCCAAACCCCGCTTTTGCGTAGGGGAAGCGGTCACTTTGACCGCTGAACCTCTCGTTTTGAGAGGTGGCTCGGGACGGAATCGAACCGCCGACACGGGGATTTTCAATCCCCTGCTCTACCGACTGAGCTACCGAGCCTCGTTTGGGAGGGCCGGTATAGGAGCAAGGTTCAAACTACGCGCAACGTGTTTTTCACATGTCTTGAAGAATACTTCGCCAGCTCACTTTCCTTTGGCCGCCATCGCCAGCAGCAGCCACCCGCCCATGAAGCTCAGCCCGCCGATCGGCGTCACATGCGCCAGCCATCCGATGCGCGTGTACGCCAGCAGATACAGAGAACCGCTGAACAGCACAAACCCCGCAAAAAACAGCCTCCACGCCCACTTCATCAGCGGCTTGTCACTCGCCAGCAGCACCATCACCAGCAGCACAATGGAATATAGCTGATGATACTGCACCGCCGTCTGCCAGTGCGTCAGCTCTCCTGCGGCCACCAGTTTTTGATGCAGCTCTCCATGCGCCCCCTTGGCACCGAGCACGACGGAAAGAAAACCCACAAGAGCGGTAAGACGGAGACGGAAAGGATCAGGCTGCATGATTGGAAAGAAATACGCACGCAGCATGACGAATGCTGCACACTCCACAAGCACAGCCTGCTGCAGGATTGCCGCAGTGCCAGCCAGTGCTTGCATGCCCGCCATCCGTAGGATGGGTGTGGCGACAGACCGCCCGTCCATCAGCGTTCCGCCAACATCGGGGCGTGCGAACACCCTCGTGGTCCGACGCTTCGGCGGAGAAAGTTGTGGAGCAAAGCAGCGGTTGCGATGTCAAACACATCCAACCTGCCACCGGAGTGCCACGCTGCCCGTGCACAAGCATGCTCAGACCTGTTTTCAATTGAGCGTGATGTTAGTCTCCCTGTTTTTAGACCAGTTCTCGAAAAGATTGTCATATTGAACCGGCGAGCGCAGCGGCCCCAGTGGCAAGGCGGGAGCGCCGCCTGCTATTCGAAAATAACAGGCAAGCGACTAACGCAGCCAATGGGGCCGCTCCGCCGTCCGGGCAATGTGACAAGATTTTTGAGAGGTGGTCTAGCACCAAAGGTGCGGCCTATCGCAGCCTAGGGCCTGCCGAGCCTCAGCGAGGCCGCCCTAGGTTGCTGCACCAAGAAGCCGGGCAGCAAACCCATCGCCCTCTTTCCACACCGCACCCACCAGCAGCGTCCCCCCGCCACTCCGCCGCAGGTCCGCGCCCTTTACACTCCCCGCGCCTCGGCCACAAACCTCGCCACCATCATGAGATCCTTGCTGCCAGGATGCGACTCCACACCGCTCGCCACATCCACCGCCACCGGGTGCGTCTGCTCCACCGCCTGCCGCACATTGTCAGGCGTCAGTCCGCCGGAGAGCAGGATCTGCTTCTGCGGAAACATCTCCTGCGCACGCACCGCCAGTTCCCACGGAAAGGCGTGCCCGCCTCCGCCATAGGTCCCGGGATTGTACGCATCCAGCAGGATCGCCGTGCAGGGGTACTCGCCTATCTGCGCCAGAGAGGCCGCATCGCGCACCTGCAGCGCCTTGATCACGTTCACACCGCGCTCCATCAGCGCCCCCACCTGCGCCGGTGTTTCATCACCGTGCAGTTGCAGTGCTTGAAACAGCCCGCTGGAGATCGCCCCGTCCAGCAGCGCATCGTCAGGATTCACCAGCACCGCCACCAGCGCATTCTTGGCAGCAACCTTTGGCAGAGACTTCACCGCCGTCTCCAGCGGCATGTGCCGCTTTGACTTCGGCCACAGATTGATGCCCACCGCATCCGCCCCAAGGGCAAACAGCACACCCGCCTGCTCCGGCTGGGTGATGCCGCAGACTTTGATGTTGAGACGGGAGGGATCAGGAAACATGAGGGGGAAAAGGTGGCAGCGCCGGGCTGGAGCGCGCGGGCAGCAGGGTGGACGTCACAGACAGCAGCACATCGAGCTTGGGCGGCAGCGGAATGCTCCCGCGCACACGCACGTCGCGCTGCAGTTCTTGATAACGCATCATATCCGCAGGCTGCACCAAAAAGATGACCGGCGGCGCGGCATGCACCCCGGGATGCACCAGCGGGTAGGCCTTGCTCAGCAGCCGGTCCAGCATGTCCCCAGCCATGTCCGGCAGCGGCAGGGAGAAAAGAAAGAGCGAGTACTCGCGGCGCAGCGCCATCTCAAAGGCACGCTCCCCGCTGGGTGCATCGTCCACCTCGCACACACGGAATGCCTGCAGCGCCTCGCGGATCACGCGTCGGTAGGGCAGGCTCTCCTCTGCCAGCAGGACTCGCGGAGCGGCTGGGGGTACCGGAGGCGTGTGCATGGAAAGCGCCTTCAGCTTTCAGGATACACCGCCACGGCCATCACACCCTCGCTAGGCAGCCATCCCACCACTTCCACACGTTGCGGCTTGGCGCTGGCACCCATGCCTTTGCGCACGGTTTCCAAAACCTTCTTCTTCGTGTCCTCATCCACCGTGGAGCCAAACAGCCCTGCGAGGTCTGAGAGCATCGGCGCGGGTGCGCTCACACCACCCGCCGTGGTCACAGGTGTGCGGGTCTGGCCACAGGCCAGAATCGTATCGCGGATCGCCTCTGGCGTCATCGTGCCAGACACCACCACCAGTCGGCGCAGACGCGTGTCTGCCGTGGGAGCCATCACGATGGCCGGTGCGGCCGCAGGTGCAGCCGTGCTCACCGGGGGCTTGATGGACTTGGACGGCTTTAAAAAACCACGCGGCCCATCTGCACTGCGAACACCTCCCACCGGCCCGAGAGACTGCGGCAGCATGGGCTCCTCTGCCTGCAGGGCAGAAGCGGAGACAAGACAAACAGCGGCCAGGGAAACGAAGGGGAATTTCACGAAAGAGCGCGGTTTTTATCATGCCGCCTTCCGGGAGACAATGACAAAAGTGAGAAAGGGGGGGAATTCCTGCTTCCAGAGGGTAAAGCCCGCTCCGGATGCACGGCCATTCTTACATCTCCTGAAGCCGCCGCCCAATCGTCTCCTCGGATTGCCGGAGATCCATCACCGCCCCCACGAGCACGCGCCTACCCACCACCGTGTAGAAGATGCCAAAATTCGTCTTGGTAACCACCAGCCGTCGAATGCGCCCGTCGCATTGCTGCGGCCCGGCCTCCGGGAACATTCGTAAAATCCCCAGCGAGTGATCCACCCGTTGATAAATTCTCTCGCCCTGCACGGCATAAATGCTCAGCAAATCGCTCTGCGCCCCTTGCAGGAGCACGATCTCACTCAGGCTCACGGCAGTTGAAAGCGGCGTTTAAACTGCTCAAGCGTCATCGCCGTGCTCGGGTCACGCTCAAAATCCGCAAACCTCTCCTCCACGATCTTCAGGATCGCAGGATTCGCGGGCAGTTCCGCCTGACGCTCGTCCACCTCATCCCACAGTTCGACAGCGAGACTCCATTTTTGCTCCAGGCTAAGAGCCGCGATGGCGGGCAGGGTTTCGACGATCATGCACAAAAGCTGCCATCAAATTTCATTCGGACAACTCAGTTCTTCTGCGGCCGCCGCCGGCTTTTTGCCCAGCTGGATCGCACCTTTGCGGCGCACTTGAAGACTTCCCCGCCATGCCTCATCGTTCCCACCCATGACCCGCCGCCGCCTGCTCCAAACCGCTGCCGCAGCAGCCGCGCTCCCTGCCTCATGTGGGAAAAAACACCTGCCTCCCCCGACCTATGCCACGCTGGCAGACCTCGCTGCCCTGCTCAGCTCCGGGCAGACCACGCCTCCGCTCCTGGCGGAGCAGTGCCTCGCTCGCATCGCTCAGTTCGACAAATCGGGTCCGCGTATCAATGCCATCATCGAGCTCAACCCGGCGGCACGCACCCTCGCCACCACCTGCGGCCCCGGCCCGCTGCACGGACTGCCCATCCTCATCAAAGACAACATTGAAACCGCCGATGACATGCACACCACCGCAGGCTCCCTGGCCCTGCGCACACATCGGCCCGCTAAGGACGCGCCCCTCGTGCAGCGGCTGCGCGCCGCAGGAGCCGTCATTCTCGGCAAAACCAACCTCAGCGAGTGGGCCAACATCCGCTCCCCCCATTCCACCAGCGGCTGGAGCGCACGCGGTGGCCTCACCCGCAATCCCCACCGCCTCACCCACAGCGCCAGCGGTTCCAGCTCCGGCTCCGCAGCAGCCGTCGCCGCAGGCCTCGCCCCCGCCGCCATCGGCACCGAAACCAACGGCTCCATCGTCAGCCCCGCCAGCGCCTGCGGCATCGTCGGGTTCAAGCCCACCGTCGGCCTCATCAGCGGCGCAGGCATCATCCCCATCACCCACTGGCAGGACACCGCCGGGCCCATGACGCTCACCGTGCAGGATGCCGCCCTGCTCATGCAAACCCTCGCGGACAACTTCACCGTCGATTTGCAACCTGACGCCCTCAAAGGCGCACGCCTCGGCGTCATGCGCAGCCACTGTGGCAAGAACCCGCAGGTGCTCGCCCTCTTTGAAGCCTCCCTCGAAAAACTCCGCGCCGCCGGTGCCATCATCATCGATCCCGTCAAACTTCCCAATGCGCGCGAGGCAGGCTCCCTCGCCTGGAAGGCCATGCTCATCGAGCTGCGTCAGGATCTCAACGCCTACCTCGCTCAGCGCGGCGGCGACGTCCGCACCCTCGCCGAGCTCATCGCCTTCAATGAAAAGCACAGCGACACCGAGATGCCGCACTTCGGCCAGGAGTTCTTCGTGCAGGCAGAAAAACTCGGCATGCCCGACATCATCGCCGCAGGAGCAGCATCCCGCGCCGAGGCCCGCCGCCTCGCCGGCCCCGACGGCATCGACGCCGCCCTCAGGGAGCACCGCCTCGACGCCCTCATCTGCCCCACCAACGACCCCGTCGGCAAAATCGACCTCGCCCACGGCGACACCCACGAGCGCGTCGCCAGCACCCCCGCCGCCGTCGCCGGTTACCCCCACCTCACCGTCCCCCTCGGCTTCGTCGAAAACCTCCCCATCGGCTTCTCCTTCATTGGCACCGCCAACACCGACGCCCACATCCTCTCCCTCGGCCACGCCTTCGAACAACTCACACAAGCCAGACGCGCCCCCGAGTTCCACGAAGCCTAACACATCGCGGCTCTCTTCGTCCTCGTCCTCCTACTCGAACTCGTCCTCGATCCACCAGCTCCGCAATCACCCTACCCATATCTGGCCCAGCCTGCTGGATTAATCAGCAAACAGCCGCGTCCCTCATCCATCTCTCTCAAAACCATCGCCCCTCGTCGGCATTCTCTGCGGCGTTCCCAATTCTGCGGTGTAAATCACCATTTCTCTGACTTGCCGCCATCGCTTCTCTCGTCAAACGGCAGATCACCTGCATGATCACGAACGAGCACCACATAGTTCACACGTCGGGCAGAGGGAACCAGAATAAACTCCCAGTCACAGAGGTCATTGTGTGCCAGCAACATCCAAGAGCCCGCATGCGGTTCCTTGGACAAATCCACATCTCCCAGATGAACCCATGGGTGCAGGGGCACATGCTCGATCATCCGCGTCAGGCCGTTCAGGTGAATGAAGTCCTTCACATCCCCATCCGACTTCAAATCAATCGTTCCAAGGTACACCACCTCCGTCGGATGCTCCACCGCACTCATCACCGCGCCCGCCGGAACCTTCACCCCCGTCAACTTCGCCATCTCCCTCCATCCAGCAGGACGTCCCACCCAATAAAGAGCCAGCACCAGCGCGCCTAATAGCACGAGCGCGATAAGACAGCCCTGTTTGGATTGGGTCATGCGGTCAGAAGATTACCCGGTTTCAAGCATGCCATCTTCACAGCGCCAAAAACCACCGTCAACAACGGTCAACCATCGTCAACAACCGTCAACGGTTCCCCCCTCACCTCCTCCTCCCCTTCGGCACCCTCTCCTCCCGGTACTCCGCTGGCGTCAGCCCCATGATCCGGTGAAAGCAGCGCGTGAAATGCGCATGGTCATAGAACCCCAGCTCCGCCGCCAGCGCCGCCACCGTCTCCTCCGTCTCAGCCAGCCTTCGGCACGCAGCCTCCACTCGCACGCGCAGCAGGTACTGCCGCGCCGATGAGCCAAACACACGGCGGAAGCTGCGGTCAAACTGGCTCTGCGAAAGCCCGCACATCCGCGCCATCTCCGCGCTGCTCAGCGCCTCGTCCGGGTGCTGGTGCATCTGATCGATCACCCGCGCAAACCGCGCCTCACCCGAGCTGCCGCTGCGCACCTGCTCCACCTGCCGCGAAAAGCCCGCGATGCCGATGATCACGCCTTTCTCGTCCCTCAGTGGTATCTTGCTGGAGATCACCAGTCGCGGAGAGCCCTCCGCCTCCGGCGCGCTTTCCAGCCGGTTCACGATCGGCCTGCCCGTGCTCATCACCACCTCGTCATCCTCCTGGTACTCCACCGCGCGGCTGTGCGGAAAGAAATCCAGGTCCGTCTTGCCGATCGCGTCCTTCTCGTGCTTCACGCCGCAGTAGTCGCACCCGCGCCGGTTCACCGCCATGAAGCGGCCCTTGCGGTCCTTGATGAAAAACGACATGTCCGGCACCAGATCAAAGAGCTTCGCCAGTTCCGCGCCGCTCACGCGCCGTAAAAATCCCTGTGGTGAAATCGCAGCCATGATGCGCGTATTTTACACAAGCATGCCACCCGCATGCAAGACGCCATTGCACCCGGCAGCGTATTCTCTCTCACCATGAAAACCGCCCGTCATCCCGTGCTTCTTCGCCGTGAGCGGCTCCGGCGCACCATCGCCAGCCTCCACCGTGGAAACACGCGCGATCTCCACCTCCTCGACGACCTCCTCGGCGACTCGGAGGTCTGCGCCTCTTTCACCGACGCCGAGCTCAAGGACACCATCCTCGTCGTCAAGCACCACCGCCCCGACCTCGCGCTCAATCTCCTCACCCGGGTGCGCGTCCCTGAGGACCGGATCAGCCTCGGCAACTGCCTCGCCGCCATCTGGAGCCGCATCGACATCAATGCCGCCTGGCATGCCATCACCGCCAGCAGCCTGCCCGAGTCCGAGCGCCTCTCCCTCTGCAGCGCAATGGTCTGACCCCGCGCCATCCTCCGCCCACAGATCGCCAAGATCCGGCGCAAAATTGAGCGCCCACCCTCCGTAAGCATAATCATACCAGCCCGAGTCACTTTCGTACTCTCATCAGCCACCCTCATGCGCATCGACCTCACACTGCTCCTCACGCTTCTGGCCTCCTCCGCCATGGCCGCGCAGCCGATCGGCTTTAACAAAGACATCCGCCCCATCCTCGCGGACGCCTGCTTCCACTGCCACGGCCCCGACCCGGGCACGCGCAAAGCAGGCCTGCGCCTCGACACCGAGGCCGGCTTCTTCACCGCCAAGGAGGGCGAGCAGCCCACCGTCATCAAAAACAAGCCCGAGATCAGCAGCCTCTTCCAGCGCCTCATCACCAAGGATGAGGACGATCTCATGCCTCCGCCAGATTCCCACAAAACGCTGAAGCCCGCAGAGATCGCACTGATCAAGGAGTGGATCGCCCAAGGCGCGCCGTGGCAGCCCCACTGGTCCCTCATCGCTCCCAAGAAAGCACCGCTGCCCACAGTCAAAGACAGCGCCTGGGTCAAGACCCCGGTGGACCGCTTCATCCTTTCGAGGCTGGAAGCCGCAGGCCTCACCCCCGCGCCTCAGGCGGAAGACCACGCCCTCATCCGTCGCGTGTCGCTGGACCTCACCGGCCTCCCTCCCTCGCCAGAGCTCATGGCCCGCTACCTGCCGCTGGATGAAAAGAAGTACTCCACCCTCGTGGATGAGTTGCTCAAATCCCCCGCCTACGGCGAGCACCGCGCCCGCTACTGGCTCGATGCCGCACGCTACGCCGACACCCACGGCCTCCACTTTGACAAACCCCGCGAGATGTGGCCCTACCGCGACTGGGTCGTGAAAGCCTACAACAGCAACGAGCCCTTTGACCGCTTCACCGTCGAGCAGATCGCCGGAGACCTGCTGCCAAAGCCCACCGAAGACCAGCTCATCGCCACCGGCTTCCAGCGCTGCAACATCACCACCAACGAAGGCGGCACCATCGACGAGGAAAACCTCGCCAACTACGCCTCCGACCGCGTGCAGACCATGGGCTGGGTGTACTTCGGCCTCACCACCAACTGCTCGCAGTGCCACGACCATAAGTTCGACCCCATCACGCAGAAGGACTACTACTCCATGGCCGCCTTCTTCCGCAACACCACGCAGAAGCCCAAAGACGGCAATGTGAAGGACGGCCTCGGCCCGATCCTAGTGCTGCCCACCGACAAAGACCGCCCGCGCTGGACCGCGCTGCCCACCGAGATCGCCGCCGCCAAGGCCAAGCAGGAAGCCTCACGCAAAGCCGCCAAGGTGCCCTTTGACCAGTGGCTGGCCAGCGCCAAGCCCGAAGAACTCGACAAAGACGTGCCCTCCAAAGGCATGACCGCCCACGTCCCGCTCAATGAAGGCGCAGGCAGCGAGGTCGCCGCCACCTGCGGCACCGCCAAGACCTTCAAAGCCGTCGGCGAGGTCACCTGGAAGCCCGATGGCAAACTCGGCCCCGCCCCCGTCATGAAACCCAACGGCACCTTCGAGATCGGCAATGTGGGCGACTTTGAAAAAGACCACGCCTTCAGCTACGGCGCCTGGGTGCGCGCAGACCGCGCCGGTGTCTCCGGCGGCATCCTCGCCCGCATGGATGAAAAGAACGGCTACCGCGGCTGGGACCTCTTCCAGAGCGACACCCGCCTCTCCGTGCATATCGTCAGCAAATGGCCGGACGACGCCATCAAAGTCTCCACCGCCAAGCCCGCCCTCCGCCCCGGCGTCTGGCAGCACGTCTTCGTCACCTACGATGGCAAAGGCAAGGCCGGCAGCGTGCGCATCTTTGTGGACGGCGTGGAGACTCCCATCAAGCCCGACACCAATGCCCTCAAAGGCAGCATCAAGACCACCACACCCACCCGCATCGGCCAGCGCAGCAATGGCGCTTTCTTCAGCGACGGCGGCGTGCAGGACGTCCGCATTTACGACCGCCAGCTCTCCGCCAAGGAAGTCCAGATGCTCTCCAAGGTGGGCCCGCTCCGCACCATGCTGGCCGCCAAAAAGCGCGGCCCCAAGCAGCAGGAGGCCCTCTTTGAGCACTACCTCATCACCCGCGACACCGCCTACCAGTCAGCCCTCGCCACCAGCACCAAGCTCACCGCCGAGCAGGACGCCATCAAGGCCCGCAGCCCCATGACCCATGTGCAGGAGGAAAAGATGGACACCAAGCCCATGGCCAACATCCTCATGCGCGGCCAGTATGACAAGGTGGGAGACCCCGTGGACGCCGCTGTCCCCGCAGCCCTGGGCAAGCTGCCCGCCGACGCTCCGAAGAACCGCCTCGGCCTCGCCCAATGGCTCGTCAGCGACAACAACACCCTCACCTCCCGCGTCACCGTGAACCGCATGTGGCAGGAGCTCTTCGGCAGCGGCATCGTCAAGACCAGCGAAGACTTCGGCATCATGGGCTCCGCCCCTTCCAATCCCGGGCTGCTCGACTGGCTTGCCGTCGAGTTCAAAGACACAGGCTGGGATGTGAAGCGCTTCTACAAAATGCTCGTCACCTCCGCCGCCTACCGTCAGGCCGCCGTCATCACGCCCGCGAAACTGGAAAAGGACCGCGACAACGCACTGCTCTCGCGCGGGCCACGCTTCCGCATGGATGCTGAGATGATCCGTGACTACGCCCTCGCCGCCAGCGGCACCCTCTCCCCCCGCATGGGCGGCCCCGGCACCCTGCCCTACCAGCCGGAAAACATCTGGGAAGTCGTCGGCATGGGCACTGAAAAGTACGTGCAGGACAAAGGCGAAAACCTCTACCGCCGCACCCTCTACGACTTCTGGAAGCGCATGGCCCCGCCTGCCAACATGGACATCTTCAACGCCCCCAGCCGCGAAATGAGCTGCGTCCGCCGCGACCGCACCAACACTCCCCTGCAGGCCCTCGTCACCATGAACGACCCCCAGTTCATCGAAGCCGCCCGCAACATCGCCCAGCACACTCTCCAAAACGTCCAAGGCGACGACACCGCCAGGCTCTCCTCCATCTATGAGCACCTTCTCTGCCGCCCGCTGAAAGACGCCGAAAAACCCATCCTCACCGCCAGCCTCGCCGACCTCCGCAAATTCTACTCCACGAACGCCACCGACGCCGAAGCCCTCCTCAAAGTCGGCGAATCCAAAGCCGACGACAAACTCGCCAAACCCGAACTCGCCGCCTGGACCATGCTTTGCAATGAAGTCATGAACTTGGACGAGGTGCTGAACAAGTAAGCCTGTCTTCCTACAAAGATGTCACCAATCTCCACAGACCTGCCTCCAGTCCCATCCGTTTCTCGGATGAAGGCCATGGCATGGTCTTCTGCAGTGGTGCTGAGCTTGTCAGGTTGCGAAAAATCCCCAACACAGGCGGAGGATAAATCATCGTCACCTTCGGAGTTACGCCAATGGCTCGCCAAGAGCACTGACATCGACTGGTGGAAAGCAAAGACGGAACAAGGTTCTGAACTCGCTGCAAAAGCCAAATCGGCATTGGATTCGATCAAGACGGACGAGCTCAGAAAACAGGCCTCAGAATTGACCAAGGCTCTCGATACCAAGGACTGGAGCCAGGTCGAAAAATTGGCTCGCCAAATCGGAGGGCATCTTTCAGCGGAGAAGCTTTCGGAAGGCCTACGTTTTGTAGTGATCCAGCGCCAGAAAGGCGGAGAAGCAGCCTCGAAGGCAATTGAAGAATACGCCGCCCGCCAAGACCTCAACGAATACGAAAAAGCGGCGGCCAAAAGCCTTCAAAAAGGGCTTTCCTTTGTCCAGAGGGACGATGTGCAAGGCTACGTGGTATTGGCAATATTCTTTGCCTGCGAGTGCAAGCTGGGAGCACATCAAGGCGGCTTGCTGGCCGTCCCCATCATTTCGATTTTGTTTCCTGACTACGACAGCAAGCACTCCGGCAACTTTAAACCTTAAACTTTTAACTTCTTATGAGCCTTCTCCACGAATGGGATTTGTACCAAACCCGCCGCCAGCTCTTTTCGTGCGGTAAGAATGTATTGGGCGGTGCAGCCCTCGCATCCCTCCTCGGCGAATCCTTTGCGAATGCCTCAAACAATGCCGCCATGGGGCCTCAGTTCGCGCCAAAGGCCAAGCGCGTCATCTACCTGCACATGGTCGGCGGCCCTGCGCAGATGGACCTCTTCGACTACAAGCCTGAGATGCAGAAGTGGTATGACAAAGACCTGCCGCCCAGCATCCGCAACGGCCAGCGTCTCACCACCATGACCAGCGGCCAGGCGCGCTTCCCCATCGCACCCTCGAAGTTCAACTTCGCCCAGCGCGGCCAGTGCGGCATGTGGATGAACTCCGACCTCCTCCCCCACCTCGCCAAAAACGCCGACGACATCTGCTGGATGCGCTCGCTCCACACCGAGGCCATCAATCACGAGCCCGCCATCTGCGCCATGCAGACCGGCAACCAGATCACCGGCCGCCCCTGCCTCGGCTCCTGGGCTTCCTACGGCCTCGGCAGCATGAATGCCAACTTGCCCACCTTCGTCGTCCTCATCGCCACACCCACCAATCGCGAGCAGGAGCAGGCCATCTCCTCCCGCCTCTGGTCCAGCGGCTACCTGCCCGGCGAACACGCAGGCGTTTCCTTCCGCAGCAAAGGCGACCCCATCCTCTTCATCAACAACCCCGCCGGAGTACCCAGCAGCGTGCGCAAGCGCACCATCGAAGGCCTCAACGCCCTCAACGAGATCAACTACAAGGAAGTCGGCGACCCCGAAACCCACACCCGCATCCAGCAGTACGAAATGGCCTTCCGCATGCAGGCCAGCGTGCCCGAGCTGACCGACATCAACAGCGAGCCCGAGCACATCTTCAAACTCTACGGCGATGAGGCCAAGAAGCCCGGCACCTTTGCCAACAGCGTCCTCATGGCCCGCCGCCTCGCCGAGCGCGGCGTGCGCTTCACCCAGATCTACCTCAACAACTGGGACCACCACAGCAACGTCGGCGGCCGCATGCCCAGCCAGTGCAAAGACATCGACCAGCCCTGCCACGCCCTCATCGAGGACCTCAAGCAGCGCGGCATGTTTGACGACACCCTCATCATCTGGGGCGGCGAATTCGGCCGCACCATCTACTCCCAGGGTGGCCTCACCAAGGAGAACTACGGCCGCGACCACCACCCCCGCTGCTTCACCATGTGGATGGCTGGCGGCGGTGCCAAAGGCGGTGCCATCTATGGCGAGACCGACGACTTCAGCTACAACATCGTCAAAGACCCGCTCCACATCAGCGACTTCCACGCCACCGTCCTCAACCTCCTCGGCTACAACGCCGACCGCTTCACCTACAAGTTCCAGGGCCTCGACCAAAAGCTCATCGGCATCAATCCCGCCAAGCCCATCAAAGCCCTCATGGCTTGATGGCCCTCACACAAACGCGCCAGCGTCTTGGAACCGGAACGAAGTGGAGATAGACAGCCATAGGCTGCCCGAAGGGTGAGCGGAGCGAATCAATGCGCCGGTCCTCCGGCGCTTTCGTAGGCCATGGCACGTTCGAATGCACCCGTGGTCCGGCGCAGTTCAAACCCGTCCTCAGAGCCTCCCTCTCTCCCCACCCAAATCACACGCCAAACACCCATCGCCAGCTTGGGGGAGAGGGTCGGGGTGAGGGGCCACCTACCCCGCACGAGGTAGGGAGGCTTGTCCTCAAGCCTCCGCCGAGCGTCGCCCCTTTTCGAAAATCAGCCTGCATCGCCGACACCGCTTTCGTCAGGTCATAAACATCCCCCCGTCCTCAGCGCGCCAAACGCGTCTCCCCCTCTCCCCACCCAAATCAATCGTCAAACACCCATCGCCCCTTTGGGGGAGAGGGCCGGGGTGAGGGGCCACCTACCCCGCACGAGGTAGGGAGGCTTGTCCTCAAACCTCCGCCGGACGCTACCTCGCCCTCTTATCGATACTCGTATGATATATCAATACCATGTTATGTTATAAACGGGCCTGTTCTATTTGGTCACTCCACACCGCTTCGAAGCAACCCCAAAGGGGTTGCGTATTTAAGCCCACGGGTCAGCCAGCTTGTCCTCCGAAGCTCGTAGAGCGAAGGAGGAAGCCTCAGCGAGGCGACCCTGGGTATGCAAGCCACCGACCGGGAAGCAAACCCATCGCCTTCTTGGCACGCCGCGCTCTCCAGCAGCGTTTCCCCGCCTCCTCGCCGAAGCGACTGTGTTCCTGCATGCCCCGAGCTTCGGATCCACCATTCATCCGATCTCCCTTAACGTCAGTCTATTGAGCAGCATTCAATTACCCCTACGGCTTCTCCACCACCATAAAGAACCCCGTAAACTCATACCGCTGCCTCATCTCGCTCAGCGTCATCCTCTTCTCCCCCAGCAGCGGATCAGCCACGAAATACACATCCCCCTCGCGCCCCAGCAGCGCGATGAAGTGCCCCGCCATCCCCACCCGCACTCCCGCCACAGCCGGCAGATGCACATCTGGCGCCAAGCCCTCACGAAAATCAAACTTCGCCCGCAGGCCCCTGCTCCGCACATAGCGCGCCAGATACCACGCCTCCGTGCCGCCCATGTAGCTGTAGCACGCCAGCGCCGCCTCACGCTCCGTGGCCTTCGCATCGCCCAGCAGTCTCAGAATCGTGGTCACACTCGCCGGGCCGCAGGTGGAGTACGTGCTCTGCATGCACGCACGTCCCTGCCACTCATCCTTGAGGCTCGTCACAGGCAGCGGTGCCAGCAGCGGCTTCGCAAACGGCGCAAACACAATGCCCCCCAGCAGCACCAGCCAAAGCGGCAGCATCCAGCGGCGGAAAAAACTGGCCAGCACCGCCATGAAACTGCCCGCTAGCAGCATCAAATCCTCCGAGTGGTTCCATGATCTCAGCTCATAAAACCACGCCATCTCTGGCAGGATGTGAAAGTAGTACAGTGTGAATGCAAATGCAGGCAGCGCCAGAACTAGAGTGATCAGCAGTGCCACCAGCCGGGCTTTACACCCCCACGACTTGACAAGGGTGTAGATGAATCCGAAAAAGAAAAAGACACCAATGCTTACAAACAGTCCGCGCAGATTGATGAAATCGAAAATCATAGTCGGCCTGATGAGTAATGATGTTCACTGCTTGTTCAACCCCCGGTGCCATCTACGGCGAGACTGACGACTTCAGCTACAACATCGTCAAAGACCCGCTCCACATCAGCGACTTCCACGCCACCGTCCTCAACCTCCTCGGCTACAACACCGACCGCTTCACCTACAAGTTCCAGGGCCTCGACCAGAAGCTCATCGGCATCAATCCCGCCAAGCCCGTCAAAGCGCTGATGGCGTAAGATCCCAGCCGCTTTGTGGGTGCCTCGATCTGCTCTACCCAGCCTTCGCCTTTCGCTTCTCCCAGCCCAGCATCATCAGAAACACTCCTCCGATCACCATGCAAGGCCCCGCGAGCGTGATCATTTGATTCTCCCCTTCCTGGATGGTGTTGTGCTTGGCCAGCGTTCTGTAGGATTTGCCGTCCACCTCCAGCGTCGCCACCCGCAGCGGCACCTGCTTTCCCAGCATGTTCAGGTGCTTGTCGTCGTGGTATTTTTTCACGAAGCCGATTTTCGCAATGCCCCTTCCCCAGATTGGATTCATGGGGAGGTCATCCGGCAGTTCAATGACCCGCTGCATGGCCGGTGCCAGCATGATCTCCGTCCAGCTCCTGCCTTTGCGCTGCCGGTGCGTGATCGCATTGACGATGCGGGCTTCTTTGATGACCAGATCTCCCTGCTTCAGCGGCCCCGGCAGTTCAAACATCGCCACATAGCAGGCAAACAAGCCCATCCCCGCCAGGAGCACTCCGAGCCCTCCCATTTTCAGTCCGCTCCACTTCTGCGGATTGTAACGGTCAGATGCCTTCTTTTCCTCTGCGGGCTGACGCGCAGGCGTACGCGCCAGCGAAGGAGGCCGTGCGAGGGATGGCGGCGTAGATGCTGGCCGTTCCAGGTCCGAGACACGCGACTCAGCCGTGCCGGAGCCTGCATGACTTCCTTCCAATCCACCGCTGAATCCGCCATCCATGATCAGAGGAGTCATTGACGGCGCCACCATCGAACTCGGCGGTGCCATGGGGGGCGCGGAAAGCAGAGTGGGCATTCCCGCCGTGGTGGATGCAGAAGGCATCGATGGCACTTGCCCCTGTCCTGCGGCCGGCATGGAGGTTATCGTCCTCATCTGAGGAGCCAGCACCGGGGCAGCGGCAGCCACCTGTTCATCCCGGTAGACCAGTTCCAGCCTTCCCGCCTGGATGCGGTCACCATCGTGCAGTTCCGTCATTGTCACCGGCTGGCCGTTGACCCACACCGCCGCGCCTTCATACGCACCCAGGTACCAGCCGCCATTTTGCGGGGCCACGGCAAAATGCCTCGGCATCAGCCCAAAGTCGGCCCGCACCGGAATCTGCACTGTCGGATCGCTCCCGACACAGACTTCCCCGCCAGTCAAAGGCATGGCATGACCCGTAGGTGCGATCAAGGAACGTGACATCGCCCAAAGCTACAAACGCTTGCTTTGCAGGCAACCATTTAACTATGGAAATTATAGAAACAACTCCGAGCTTCAATCGGCGCTCCACCTGTCTCGTCCTCCCCCTCAGCTCGATCTTCCTCGGCATCCATCACCTTCCAGCCGTAGCCCCACCTCATCCACGGTTCAATCCCCGGTACTTCCCCGGCGCCATCCCCGCATACCGGCTGAAGTGCCGCGTAAAGGCACTCTGGTCACACCACCCCGTCTCAATCGCGATGTCCGCCAGCGTGCGCTCCGTCTCCCTTAGCAGCCGCGTCGCCTCATCCAGCCGCAGCTTGTGCAGCAGTTGCAGCGGGCTCATCTGAAACAGCCTCTGCACCCGCTGCTCGAACTGATACACACTCAGCCCCGCCTTCTTCGCGATGTCCTCGATCCGCAGGCTCTCCGCAAAGTGCTGCTGCATGTGCTTCAGCGCCGCCGCCAGTTCCGCAAAGCCCCCCGCCTTGTCACTCGGCGCATTCAGATCCCGCGAGATCCCCGCCACCCCAATGATCCGCCCCTTCGCATCGCGCAGCGCATGCTTCGTCGTCAGGCACCAGCCCGCCTTGTGTCCCGGATAAATGTGCAGCTCCAGCTGATGCTCCACCGGCTTCCCCGTCTTCAGCACCGCCTCATCCTGCCGCGCATAGCTCGCCGCCAGCGCCGCCGGAAACACCTCCTCCGGCCTCTTCCCAATCAGCTTCGCCTTCACCCCGCCCGCACATCTCTCCGCCAGCGTCTGGTTCACCCGCACATATCGCCCCGCCGCATCCTTGATGAAAAACACCACATCCGGCAGCGCATCAAACAGCGCCTCCGTCGTCGCATGCTCCGAGAATGGTCCGGTCGAATCCATCATTTTTGACTGAATTGGCAGCCCCCAGCCCAAAAAGCAATCAAGACCCTTCGCCCCCTCTCAATCATCCTCATCCCACACGCCCCTCTTCCTCTCATCATTTGTTCGTCCTCGATCCCACCGTCTCCAGTCACGCCCCAGCCCCCATATTATCTCACACCTTCGTCCTCCACCTCTGGACAAATCATAAATCATAAATCGTAAATCATAAATCCCCCATGCCCTCTCTCCCCCGCTGGTCCGGCGTCTTCCCCGCCGTCGTCACCCAGATGCATCAGGATCAGTCCCTCGATCTTGCTTCCTCCGCCCGCCACTTCGAGGCCCTCATCCAGTCCGGCATCTCCGGCCTCATCGTCTGCGGCTCTCTCGGTGAAAACCAGTGCCTGCAGCCCGATGAAAAACGCGCCGTCCTCCAGTGCGCCATCGAAACCGCCCAAGGCCGCATCCCCGTCCTCTCCGGCGTCGCTGAGATGAGCACCCGCGCCGCCATCCAGTACATGCAGGATGGCGAAAAACTCGGTGCCGCCGGCTTCATGGTCATGCCCCCCATGGTTTACAAGAGCGATCCCCGCGAGACCGAGCACTGGTTCCGCACCCTTGCCAAAGCCACGCCCCTGCCCTGGATGCTCTACAACAATCCCGTCGGCTACCACACTGACGTCACCCCCGAGATGTTCGCCCAGCTCGCCGACATCTCAAACCTCACATCCATCAAGGAAAGCAGCGCCAATCCCCGCCGCATCACCGAGCTGCGCAATCTCGTCGGCGACCGCTATCAGCTCTTCACCGGCGTGGACGATCTCATCCTCGAGTGTTCCATCCTCGGCATCGACGGCTGGGTCGCAGGCAGCGGCATCGCCTTCCCGCAGGAAAATCAAAAGCTCTGGGACCTCACCCGCGCCGGACGTTGGGACGAGGCCCGCACCCTCTACCGCTGGATGCAGCCCCTCATGAAGCTCGACACCCACATCCACTTCGTCCAATACATCAAGCTCCTCTGCCAGGAGACCGGCCTCGGCAAAGAATGGTGCCGCGAGCCCCGCCTCCCCCTCTCCGGCCCCGAGCGCGATCAGGTCCTCACCATCATCCGCTCCTCCCTCGCCAAGCGCCCCAAGTGATGCGGGCACTCCTGCCCGCAATCCCTCGACTCCACATCACCCACCGCCCCGCGCCAGCATCCCCGGACTGCGGCGCTTCAGGGCCGCTTTCGCCCCCCCACAGCCCTCTCATTCCAAAGCGCCCCGGAGCGCGGGCCTCCGAGCCCGCAGCACTCCGCCATCACTCACCACTCCGCACCCACCCAAGTGATGCGGGCACTCCTGCCCGCAGCCCCTCGACTCCACATCACCCACCACCCCGCGCCAGCGCCAGCATAGTGGTCCGCACAGTCCCCTGTGCGGTGCTCCGCCACATCCCCTCACTCCGCCATTCGCCCACCCCTCCCCCATCTTCAAACTTGAGCCGAGTCCGCGAGACAGGCGAAGCCAAACCTTAAACTTGTCCCCCCGCCCGATGAAAAAGATCCCCGTCATCGACTCCCACACCGGCGGCGAGCCCACCCGTGTCGTCCTCGGCGGCGTCACTCCGCTGGACCTCGAAACCTGGCGCCGCGCCATCCTCTGCGAGCCCCGCGGCCACGAGGTCATCGTCGGCGCTCTCCTCGTCCCGCCTCGGTCCCCTGACTGTGCGGCTGGCGTGATCTTCTTCAACAACGTCGGCCGCCTCGGCATGTGCGGCCACGGCATGATCGGCTTCATCACCACCCTCCATCAGCTCGGCCGCATCACCACCGGAGTTCACCGCATCGAGACTCCCGTCGGCATCGTCACCGCCACCCTGCATGCAGACCGCAGTGTCAGCATTCAAAACGTCCCCTCCTGCCGCAAAGCCAGGGCTGTGCACGCAGGCGGCGTCACCGGGGACATCGCGTATGGCGGAAACTGGTTCTTTCTGGTATCCGACCATGGCCTCGCCCTCACCCGCGAAAACATCCCCCGTCTCACCCAGGCAGCCTTGGACATGCGCGCCGCCGTACACGCCGCCGGTTACCCAGAGGTCGATCACGTCGAGCTCTTCGCCCCTCCGCACGACCCCGCCAACCACAGCCGCAACTTCGTCCTCTGCCCCGGTGCCGAATACGACCGCTCCCCCTGCGGCACAGGCACCAGCGCCAAGCTCGCCTGCCTCGCCGCCGACGGCAAACTCGCCCCCGGCGAGATCTGGCGTCAGGAAAGCATCATCGGCAGCGTCTTCGAAGCCAGCTACACCCCTGGAGCAGACACCGCCATCATCCCCACCATCACCGGCACCGCCTTCATCACCGCAGACTCCACCCTGCTCTTTGATCCCTCCGACCCATTCCGCCTCGGCATCGGCTCCCAGTAATGCCGGCACGCCTTCACGCCCTACACAGGCAGGGCGGCTTGTCCCCAAGCCGCCGCCACCCAGCACTCTTCAACCACCCAGCTAGGACCACCACCTCCCAAGTGATGCGGGCACTCCTGCCCGCAATCCCACGACTCCACACCACCCACCGCCCCGCCTTCGCGCCAGCATAGTGGTCCGCACAGTCCCCTGTGCGGCGCTCCGCCTCCACCCACCGCCCCGCCTTCGCGCCAGCGTCCCCGGAACCGGAGCGCAGCGGAGATAGACAACCGAAGGTTGCCCAGAGGGTGAGCGCAGCGAATCACCGCCGGTTTCGCCCGCCCCAACTTCAAACTATAAACCTTAAACTCTGCCGCCCCGCAGGCCCTCATGAAACTCCCTCTTCTACTCCTGCTCTCCACCACCGCTCTCGCCGCAGACTTCGACCACGCCCTCTCCCTCCCTAAGCGTACCGAAAACCTCGTCTTCCGCGACCGCATCAAGCCCAACTGGCTGCCAGATGGCCACACTTTCTGGTATCGCGTCCAGACCGGCCCCAAGACCCACGAGTTCGTCCTCATCGACGCCGCCACCGGCTCCCGCAAATCCGCACAGTCTCTCAAAGCCCTCGGCCTGCCTGAAAAGGAGGCGCTCAAATCCTCCACCGCCAAAATCGAACTCCGCCGCACCACCCGCACCGGAGAGGAGTCCGGCCTCAAGTTCATCAATCAGCTCGATGCCGACGTGGACCTCTTCTGGATCAATCAGCAGGGAGAGCACATGCGCTACGGCGGCGTCCGCGCCGGAGCCGAGCGCGAGCAGCACACCTTCGACGGCCACGTCTGGCTCATCACCAGCCGCACCGGAGAACACCTCGCCATCATCGAGGCCGGGCCGCAGGTGCAGACGCTGATAATTGATGGAAAGGGCATCTTCAAAGAACCCTCCAAATCAAAGGCCGAAGACAGAGGTTTCAAATCCCCGGATGGCAAATCAACGGCCGAGGTCACACAAAACTTCGTCTATATCAACCAGCGCCCCCTGAAGCTGAATGCCATGAAGAACTATTCCGGACCGGCTCTGTGGTCCCCTGACTCCTCTTCATTCGTCGTTTCCCGCTGCGAACCCGTGCCCCGGAGACAGATCACAATCGTGGATTCATCCCCGAAAGAACAGCTGCAGCCAAAGTTGAAGACCATCAACTACACGAAGCCCGGTGATGAGCTGCCAGCCCCCAGGATTTACAATGTCATCCCTGATGGAAATTTCATCCAGATCCCAAACGACCTCTTCCCCACCCCGTTCACTGAATCCCATCATATTGACGTCACCTGGGCCCCCGACAGCCGCGAGTTCTACTTCGACTACAACCAGCGCGGCCACCAGCTCTACCGCATTCTCGCCGCCAATGCACAGACCGGTGCCGTGCGCGTCGTCGTCGAAGAAACCTCCAAGACCTTCATCGACTACACCCACAAAACCTGGCGTCACTGGCTGCACTCCACCCACGAACTCCTCTGGATGAGCGAGCGCGACGGCTGGTGCCACCTCTACCTCTACGACACCCAAACCGGAACCGTCAAAAACCAGATCACCAAGGGCGCATGGCCCGTGCGCGAGGTCCTGCATGTCGATGACGCCAAGCGCCAGCTCTGGTTCCTCGCCAGCGGCCTGCGCAAAGAAGAAGACCCCTACCACCTCCACCTCTGCCGTGTGAACTTCGACGGCACCGGCTTCCAGCAGCTCACGCAAGGAGATGGCAATCACCACATTGAATTCTCCCCCAACCGCGACTTCTTCACTGCCACCTATTCCCGCGCCGATCTCCCGCCCGTCCACGAGCTCCGCCGCAGCACCGATGGCTCCCTCGTCTGCACACTGGAAAAAGCCGACGCCACAAAACTCCTAGCCGCAGGCTGGACCATGCCCGAGCGCTTCGTCGCCAAAGGCCGCGATGGCACCACCGACATCCACGGCATCCTCATCAAGCCCTCGCACTTCGATCCCGCCAAGAAATACCCCGTCGTCGAAGACATCTACGCCGGTCCTCACAGCGCCTTCGCCCCCAAGGATTTCGGCCGACTGCTCACCCATCACATCCTCGCCGAGCTCGGCTTCATCATCGTCAAACTCGACGGCATGGGCACCAATCATCGCGGCAAAGCCTTCCATGATGTCTGCTGGAAAAACCTCAAGGACGCCGGATTCCCCGACCGCAAGCTCTGGATCAAAGCCGCGGCATCCACACGCCCTTGGATGGATCTCACCCGTGTCGGCATCTACGGCGGCAGCGCAGGCGGCCAGAATGCCATGCGCGCCCTGCTGGATCATCACGACTTCTACAAAGTCGCCGTCGCCGACTGCGGCTGCCATGACAACCGCATGGACAAGATCTGGTGGAACGAGCAGTGGATGGGCTGGCCCGTGGATGAAAGCTACGCCCTCAGCTCCAACAAAGACGACGCCCACAAACTCCAGGGCCACCTCCTCCTCATCGTCGGAGAGCTCGACACCAACGTCGATCCCGCCAGCACCACCCAGGTCGTCGGCGCTTTGCAAAAAGCCGGCAAGACCTTCGACTTCATGCCCATCATCGGCACCGGCCACGGCGCCGCCGAAACACCCTTCGGCTCCCGCCTCCGCATGGAGTTCCTCGTGAAGCACTTAAAACCATAAGCCAATGCCTGAAGTGATGCGGGCACTCCTGCCCGCAATCCCACGACTCCGCCTCACCCACCGCCCCGCGCCAGCGCCAGCATAGTGGTCCGCACAGTCCCCTGTGCGGCGCTCCGCAATCTCCCCCCACCCCGAACCCACCCAAGTGATGCGGGCACTCCTGCCCGCAATCCCGCGACTCCGCCTCACCCACATCCCCGTTAGTCCTTCTGTCTTCCGTCTCCATGCCCACCCACGTCACCATCCTCGGCGCAGGCGTCATCGGCCTCAGCACAGCACTCTACTGCGCGCGGCGCGGCATGCAGGTCACTGTCATTGATCGCAGCCCCGCACAACGAGATGGCTGCTCCTTTGGCAATGCCGGCATGGTCGTCCCCAGCCACTTCATCCCCCTCGCCGCCCCTGGCATGGTCAGCCTCGGCCTCAAGTGGATGTGGAATCCCGAATCCCCCTTCTACATCAAGCCCCGTCTCGATTCCGACCTCCTCTCCTGGGCCATCCACTTCTGGAAAGCTTCCACCGCCCAGCGTGTCTCCGCCGCCGCCCCCATCCTGCGCGACCTCAGCCTCCTCAGCCGCCAGTGCTTTGAAGACATCGGCCTCGACTTCGGCCTCGTCAAAAACGGTCTCCTCATGCTCTGCAAAGAGCAGCACACCCTCGATGAGGAAGCCCGCACCGCCGCCCAGGCCAATGCCCTCGGCATCCCCGCCGAAGTCCTCGATGCCCGTGCCACCGCCGCCCTCGATCCTGGCGTGACCATGGACGTCTGCGGCAGCGTTTACTTCCCCAAAGACTGCCACCTCTCCCCCGCCCGCTTCATCGCCGCCCTCGAATCCGAGCTCACCCGCCTCGGCGTCCAGTTCCTCTGGGACACCGAAGTCACCGGCTATAAATCCGAAAACACCACCCTCAAAGCCATCCTGACCTCCCAAGGTCCGCTCGAAAGCCACGAAGTGGTATTGTGTGGTGGGGTCTGGTCGTCAGCCCTGGCCCGGGATCTCGGGCTCAAAATTCCGATGCAGGCCGGCAAGGGCTACAGCCTCACATTGCCAGATCCGACACAACTTCCGACCATTTGCAGCATTTGCACCGAGGCCCGTCTGGCCGTCACTCCCATGGATGGTGCCCTCCGCGTCGGTGGCACCATGGAGCTGGCCGGCATCGATGAATCCATCACCCACCGCCGCGTACGCGGCATCACCCGCGCCTTCCCCTCCTACTTCCCCGCCTTCCAGGAAAGCGACTTCGCCGAGGTCAAACCCTGGAGCGGACTGCGCCCTGTAGCACCTGATGGCATGCCATACCTCGGCCGCACCTGGCGCTGGAAAAACCTCACTCTCGCCACCGGCCACGCCATGATGGGCCTCAGCCTCGCCCCAGCCACCGGAAAGATCGTGAGCGATCTGATCGTGGGAGAAAAACCATCCCTTTCCCTCGATTTGCTGTCCCCTGACCGCTTCTCATGAAATCCCTGCTCATCACCCTCGCCCTGGCCACCACCACTCTGGCGCTGGACCGGCCCAAGTTGCAGATCATCAATGCATCTCCGCGCACCATTGAGATTTTCTGGGCAAAACCCGGCGGCACCCGGGTGCCCAATGGAAAGATAGAGCCCGGCAGGGACAACATCCTCGGCACCACCCTTGGGCACCGCTTTGTCATCGTCGATGGCGCGCAGGAAATGGAAGTGGTGAGCAGGGTCCGCGTCCAAGGCTTCCGCTACGATCCACAGTCGAAAGACGGCGTGCCTGCCTGCTACACACTGCGCGAGAGCGCACACGGCTTCCCCATCGTCGCCACGGCGAAAACAAATCCCTATGCGCTCAAGGAGGTCGCCTACCTGCTCGACCTCATGCTGAATCACCGCCCGGATGTGCGTCAGGCCATGATCGACAGCGGCGCGCGCATGATCATCATGGCCCATGATGAATACACCACCGATCTGCCGGAGTTTGCCCGTCTGGCAAACGAACCGGTGAAGGGCTTTGAAAACATCCCGGCCAAAACCTACTGGGACACCCGCGCGCGCGGCCTTGGCGGCAGCCAGACAGACCCCTTCTGCTCCTGCGCCGAGGAGAATGTACTGGGGCACCCAGGCGATCCTTATGAAAAGGAATGCATCGTCATTCACGAATTTGCCCACTGCATCCACCTGCGCGGCATGGTGAATGTGGACCCGACCTTCGACACACGTCTCAAGGCCGCCTACGATGCCGCCATGAAGGCCGGACTCTGGCGCGGCAAATACGCCAGCGTGAATCACCACGAGTACTGGGCCGAGGGCGTGCAGAGCTGGTTTGATGACAACCGCGTCAACGACCACGATCACAACCACGTGCACCTGCGCTCCCAGCTCATCGACTACGACCCCGGCCTCGCCGCGCTCTGCCGGGAGGTCTTTGGCGACACCGAGCTGCACTACACCAAGCCCGCCACCCGCCTCACCGGCCACATGGCAGGCTATGATCCCGCAAAAGCCCCCACCTTCACGTGGCCTGCCCCCATGCAGGCGGTGCGGGACCAGATCAAAGCCAAAGCCCAGAAACGCGATGCAGATGCCAACGCTGCGCGTGAGACCCGCAGCATCGAAGGCTGGACGGTCAGCATCAGCCGCGAGCTGCTGACGAAGGACGCGGAACTGACCGGCAAGGCGCTGCATCTGCTGGCACTGCAGCTCCAGGAAATCGTTCGCGTCGTTCCAGCCAAAGCAGTGGAAGAGCTGCGCAAAGTGCCACTGTATTTCAATCCTTCGTATCCCAAGACACACCCACGCGCCGAGTACCATCCTGGCGCAGACTGGCTCAAGGAAAACGGCCGCGCTTCCGTGATGGCCAAGGGAGTAGAATTCACGAATGTAAGCATCTTCGAGGCAGAAACACGTCGCATGCCCAACTTTGCGCTGCATGAGCTGGCACACTCCTACCACGACCGCGTTCTAGGCTTTGACAACGCAGAGATTGAGGCCGCCTTCCAGCATGCGAAGGCCGCCGGCAAATACGACAAGGTGGACCGCCAGGACTCCGAAGGCCGCAAGCATCTCGCCAAAGCCTACGCCATGACGAATGCCAGGGAATACTTCGCCGAATGCAGCGAGTCCTTCTTCACCCGCAACGACTTCTACCCTTTCACCAAAGAGGAGGTGAAGCAACACGATCCGGAAATGTTCGCCCTGCTGCAGAAGCTCTGGAGAACCCAGACGCCATAAGCTGGAAAACAAATCCACCTTTCACATGAAATCACTCACTGCCCTGCTCACGCTGCTTGCCCTGGGAAACCTGGCGGCGGAGCGTCCGCATGTACTGCTTATCCTGGCAGATGATCTGGGCTATGGGGATGTGTGCTGCTACAATGACAAAGCCAAGGTGGCCACGCCGCACATCGACCGCCTGGCGCGTGAGGGCATGAGATTCACGGATGCGCACAGTCCTGCCACGGTGTGCACGCCTTCGCGCTACAGCCTCATGACGGGGCAGATGGCCTTTCGCGTGCCGAATGGAGGCACCGTGTTTCAAGGGGCAGGCGGCCCCAGCTTGATCTCACCGGGCAGGCTGACGCTTCCCGGGATGCTGAAAAAGCAGGGCTACGCCACCGCAGCCGTGGGCAAATGGCATGTGGGCCTGACCTTCCGCGATGCCCTCGGCGAGGCCATTCACCAGGGTGGCAGGAAGGATGTGCGGCGCATTGACTTCACACGCCGCGTGGAGGGCGGCCCGCTGGATCATGGCTTTGAGTACTTCTTTGGCACGGCCTGCTGCCCCACCACCGACTGGCTGTATGCCTTCATCGATGGCGATCACATTCCCGTGCCGCCGCAGGGGCCGCTGGACAGATCCAAGCTGCCAAAGCACCCGTATGCCAACGACTGCCGCGCAGGGCTCATCGCCCCGGATTTCCCGATGGAGGAGGTGGACCTGCTCTTTCTGAAGAAGAGCCGGGAGTTCATGCTGGAGCACATGCGCACCACGCCGGAAAGGCCCTTCTTTCTCTTCCATGCCACACAGGCCGTGCATCTGCCATCTTTTGCAGCGCCAGAATTTCAAAACAAAACGCAGGCAGGTCCGCATGGAGACTTCATCGGCGAGCTGGACCACATCGTGGGCGAGTTGATGAAAGAACTGGAAAAGCTAGGCATCGCGGACAAGACGCTGGTCCTGCTGTCCAGCGACAACGGCCCGGAGACCACCAGTGTGGCACACATGCGCGCGGATCATGATCACGATGGGGCACGGCCCTGGCGTGGCATGAAGCGGGATGACTGGGAAGGCGGGCACCGCGTGCCGCTCATCATCCGCTGGCCAGGCCATGTGAAGGGCGGCAGCACCACGGACCAGCTCGTCTCTCTCACCGATGTGATGGCGACACTCGCTTCCATCACAGGTGCAGAGCTGCCGCAAAATGCAGCGGAGGACAGCTTCAATCTTCAACCTGTGCTGGAAAGCAAGGCAACTAAACCTGTGCGCCCGTATCTGCTCATGCAGGCCTTTGCCGGGGCGCGCACGCTTTCCATCCGCCGGGGCAGCTGGAAATACCTGGATCATCGTGGCTCAGGCGGAAACAATTACGCCAGCTTTGAACTCAAACGCTACAAACTGCCGGAAGCTGCACCCGAGGCCGAGGGCCAGCTCTACGATCTGAGCAGTGATCCCGGTGAAACCACCAACCTGTCTCTCAAACGGCCAGAGATCGTCGCAGAGCTGAAAGCCCTGCTGGAGCAGTCCAAGCGCGAAGGCCGCAGCGCCACCTCACCCCAGCCATGAGCGCCGTCTCCATCTTCAATGACGTCATCGGCCCCGTGATGCGCGGGCCGTCCAGCTCGCACTGTGCAGCAGCGCTGCGCATCGGCAGGCTGGCGCGGGATTTGATGGAAGGAGACATGATCGAGGTGCTGGTGGAGTTTGACCGCAGCGGCTCCCTGCCCACCACGCACGAGAGCCAAGGCAGCGACATGGGCCTCTTTGGCGGACTGCTCGGCTGGGATGCCGATGATGAACGGCTGCCGGACTCAGCGCAGGCGCTGGAAAATGCAGGCATCACGTTGCGCTTTGAAACAGTGGATGTCGGTGATCCGCATCCAAACACCTACCGGCTCACGCTGCGCAATGCGCGCGAGCAGCACTCGCTCATCGCCATCTCAACGGGCGGCGGAATGATCGAGGTGCTCAGCATTGATGGCATGCCGATGCCCATGGACGGCGGGTATCATGAGACGCTGATCTGGCTGCCGAAGACCGTGCAGGCCGAGTTCGAGGCGGATGAAGTGCTGCGTCACGCTGCGGGCGACCTTCATGTTTTTCAGGTGAAGGCGGCTGCGTTTGTGCGCACAGAGCACCTGCCGGCCATTGCGGTCAAACGCCTCTCCCCGGTGCTGCCCGTACCCTCGCGGAAAGAGATGCGCCTACCCTTCACGAGTTGTGCAGAGATGCTGGCGCAGGATGGCGCACGACAAACACCGCTGTGGCAGCTGGCGGTGGCTTATGAAATGGCGCGCGGAAAATTCACCGAGCGTGACGTGATCGAGAAAATGATCGCGATTGTGCGCATCCTGCGGAAGTCGATCACCAGCGGCATCGCGGGCACGCAGTATGAGGACCGCGTGCTGGGACATCAGAGCGGGCGCTTTAACGAGCTGATGCAGGCTGGCAGGCTGCTGGATGGCGGCGCGCTGAACCGCATCGTGCTGTATGTGACGGCGCTGATGGAGGTGAAGAGCTCCATGGGAGTCATCGTAGCCGCCCCCACCGCAGGTGCATGCGCGGCGCTTCCCGGAGCTGTGATTGGGATGGCTGAAGCGATGGGAAAATCCGAGGAGGAAATGGCGCAGGCGATGCTGGCCAGCGGTATCGTGGGCGTCTTCATCGCCACGCGCTGGACGTTTGCGGCGGAGGTGGGTGGCTGTCAGGCAGAAGGTGGTGCGGCGGCCAGCATGGCTGCGGCTGCGCTGGTGACTCTGGCGGGTGGCACACGGGATCAGGCTATAGCCGCTGCATCTCTGGCATTCCAGAGCATGCTGGGGCTGATCTGTGATCCGATAGCGAACCGCGTGGAAGCTCCCTGCCTGGGCAAGAACGTCATGGCAGCCAGCAACGCACTTTCCTGCGCCAACATGGCTCTGGCAGACTTTGATCCGCTCATTCCGCTGGATGAAGTGATCGATGCCGCCAAGAGCGTGGCGGAAAGGATGCCGCGCGAGCACCGCTGCACCTCACTAGGCGGACTGGCGGTGACGCCGACCTCGCTGGAAATTCAGAAGCGGCTGAGTGCGAAAAAGTGCGGCGGGTGTGGAAGTTGCTGAATCGAATCAGCCGGCTGTTCGGATACTCCATAGACATCGGCCATGGTGCAAGAAAAGGAGCCCATGGATCCATTAGCTCCTCTGTGCTTCTCGGTTTGGACTCTGTGGTTAAAAATCAGCCGCCGTTTAACCACAGAGGGCACTGAGAGGCACAGAGGAATGAAACGAAGCCCCTTGAAAGACGGGTGCGGCAGGGAGATTATTCCTCCTGCCAGACAAATCCCCCTTTCATGGCTCAGACATCCCCCCATATTCGTTTTGCCTCGCTCGCGCTGGGGCTGCTGACGGCGTACGCTTCCGCCGCCGAGCATCCTGGTGCCGTCATTTACAAAAAGATGTGCCAGGAATGCCATGGTGCCGCAGGCCAGGGCGTGAAGGACAAGTATGACGATCCCCTCACGGGCGATCTGACGCTGGAGGCTCTGGCGCGGAAGATCGAGCGCACCATGCCCGAGGACAAGGAAGGCACCTGTGTGGGCGATGACGCCAAAAATGTGGCCGCCTACATCTACGATTCCTTCTATTCCGCCGCTGCCCAGGCGCGCAGCCATCCGCCGGAGCAGGACCTGAGCCGGCTGACCATCGCGCAGTATCGGGCATCGGTGATGGACATCATCGGCCGTTTCCGCATGGGGCCGGGATTTGACCGCCCGCTGAAAGACGAGTCCGGCCTGAAGGCCACCTACCGTGGCGTGGAGCTGCCAAAGCCCGGAGAGAAGGCGGTGGACACCACGCCCAAGAACGGCATTAAGGCCAAGCGCCCAAACTACAAGCTGGAGCGTGTGGACGCCCAGGTGGCCTTCCACTTTGGCGCAGACAGCCCGGACAAGGAGAAGATGGAGGCCGAGCAGTTTCAGGACTCCTGGACCGGCAGCGTGGTGGCGCAGGAGACGGGCGTGTATGAGTTCATGATCAAGACCGAAAACGGCGCACGGCTATGGGTCAATGACATGAGCGAAAGCGACGCACTGATCGACGCCTGGGTGAGCGCCGGGCCAAAGGTGCGCGAGGAGAAGAAGAGCCTCTACCTGCTGGGCGGGCGCGCCTACGCGCTGCGGCTGGACCATTTTAAATTCAAGGAGCAGTCCGCCTCCATCGAGCTGTGGTGGAAGCCCCCTCACGGCACGGCGGAGATCATCCCGCAGCATGCACTGCGCACTGAGCGCCCGCGCGAGCTCATGATCGTACGCACCAGCTTCCCGGCGGATGACCGCAGCGTGGGCTATGAGCGCGGCACCTCCATTTCCAAGGCCTGGGACCAGGCCACCACGGAGGCGGCCATCTCGGTTTCTGAGGACGTGGTGGAAAATCTCAACGAACTGGCCGGCACCAAGGATGGTGCGCCTGACCGTGCCGAGAAGCTGCGGAAATTTGCCTTCACCTTTGTGGAGGCCGCCTTCTGCCGCCCGCTGACGGAGGAGCAAAAGCAGCTCTATGTCGAAACCCAGTTCAAAGCCGCCAAGACTCCCGAGCAGGCGGTGAAGCGCGTGGTGCTCTTCACCCTGAAGTCCCCGCAGTTTCTCTACCCGGAACTGCGCGAGGCTGACAAGCCCGATGACTACGCCTATGCCTCCCGTCTGGCGCTGACGCTGTGGGATTCCATCCCGGACAAGAAGCTGATCCAGGCCGCAGCTGCTGGCAAGCTGCGCACGCCGGAGCAGATCCGCGCCGAGGCGCAGCGCATGCTGACCGATCCGCGCACGAAAGCGAAGCTGCACGGCTTCTTCCACCAGTGGCTGGAACTGGAACGCGCCGAAGGGAACATCAAGGACATGAAGCTCTTCCCGGGCTTTGACGAGAGCGTGCTGGCAGACCTGCGTGAGTCCCTCTTTGAATTCCTGGACCGTGTGGTGTGGAGCCCGCAGTCCGACTACCGCCAGCTGCTGCAGGCGGACTACCTGCTGCTGAATGACCGCCTGGGGAAATTCTACGGCAAGCCCGTTCAGGGCGGCTCCTTCCAGCAGGTGTCGTTTGATCCCAAGCAGCGCGCTGGCGTGGTCACACACCCCTACCTGCTGGCCTCTCTGGCCACCAGCCGCGCCACCTCGCCGATCCATCGCGGCGTCTTCCTCACGCGCAACATCGTGGGCCTCTCCCTGCGCCCGCCGCCCAAGGCGGTGACCTTTGATGAGAGCCACTTCAATCCGAAGCTGACTATGCGCGAGAAGATCACCGAGCTGACGAAGAACAACGCCTGCATGTCCTGCCACTCCACGATCAACCCGCTGGGCTTCAGCCTGGAGAACTACGACGCCATCGGCCGCTGGCGCACGCAGGACAATAACAAGCCCGTGAACGCCGTGGGCGACTTTGCCGACGATGAAGGCCGCAAGGTGCACCTGACCGGCCCGCGCGACATCGTGAACTACGTTTCCGGCAGCCCCTACGGCCACCGCGCCTTCATCCGCCAGATGTTCAATCACTTCGTGAAACAGCAACCCCTGGCCTACGGCGCGCAGACCCTGGAGGATCTGCAGAAGAGCTTTGCAGCATCCAGCTGCAACGTGCAGAAGCTGATCGTGGACATCACCATGACCGCCGTGCAAAACGGGAAGAGCTGGGAGCGTGCCGGGCAGTAGGGAACATCCTACTCGTCCTCCTACTCTTACTCGTCCTCGATCATAACGTGAACGAACAGCAGAATCAGGAATGAAAACGCTGGATGGCAGCCGTAGGCGGGACGCGCAGCGCTGTGGAGCGGCGACGAATCGTCGCCCAAAAGCTCAGATTTCCACATGCGGTGCGATGGTGCTAACGGCGCGGGAGGATCGAGTTCGAGTAGGAGGACGAGTTCGAGGACAAAGAGGAGGGAAAGCAAACGCTGGATGGCAGCCGTAGGCGGGACGCCTCGGGCCAGTGACAGGCCGGAGGCCTATCCTCCCTGGAATCCTTTGGCCCCATCAGAAGCGCGCTCGACATCAAGCACAGAACCCACGCTCGGCCCAATGACGAACAGTGACTGGATCAAGGTCGTAGTGATTCGGCCAAGTGAGAACACCGTCTTCGATGTCCATATCGGCAAAAAAGGCGGCAGAACGCAGAGGTTCAACCATGGGCCCTTGCTGTGAGTTCAGCCAGTTGGCCAGATTAAGCTCAGCCATGAGGCCGTCACGAAACCGGATGGAAATCTGATGATCACCGGTGACACGAGCGCGAGTGATCTCGCAGGCATTAAGGTCAAGGACAGTGGCAGGCATGGCGTAATTTATTACGGAGGATCAATTTTGAAAGGCGATTCATTCCGCATGCAGAGATCCCAGTTGGCGGCCAGTTCGACAGCATGCTCCGCCGCCCAATCTTTGACCAATCGCAATTCAGCAGCGGGCAGATACCCCTCCAAAAGAGAACCATCGAGAGCGATCATGGCGTTCCCTTCGGGTGATTTAGCATGGAAATGAGGCGGCGGATGCTCATGGTCACCGAAGTGCATTCGGATTTTGATCTTATTGAACCGGCAGATCTCGGGCATCTGGAACTAATGCGGCGGGTTATGTGGAAAATAAAGAGCCATTACGGCAGCGTCAGGCATTGAAAACCGCACATCGGACACCCAAGCTGGGAGCACGCCCAAAGCAGGAATGAACACGCTGGATGGCAGCCGTAGGCGGGACGCCTCGGGCCAGTGACAGGCCGGAGGCCTATCCTCCGACTCGGAAGTGGAGGCTTCGCTATTCAGCGGAAGGCGGGAATGACAGCCCCGAACACCAGAATGAGGAACAAGACCAAGGCCACCCACCACCAGAGCTTGCTGCCTGCGATCTCCCGGGAGCCTTTGCCGCCGAACTCGCGGGCGATGAAGTCGTCGTAGTTGAACTCCTCTTCGTCGGGGAGGTCGAGGCCGTCGGTGTGGGTGTCGGCGCTCCAGCCGGATTTGGCGCAGGCGCCGCAGTCATCGCAGGCGGCGGCACCGCGTGGCACCCACTCGCCGCAGACGGGGCACTGGCCGGGGGGCTTGAAGCGCGTGCTCATGGCACGGGCGCGGTGGGCTGGCGGAACAGGACCTGCACGCTGGCGGTGTTGGAGGTGGCCGCAGAGTCTCGGCGGTGAAAGGCGGCGCTGTCAGCCATGCCACCGAGGTCCAGAAGAGGCGACCATCCGGCCTGACGTGCGGCATTCTCCATGGGACCGCGGCGCAGCGGGGCAAGCATGATGAGCACCGCCGCGAGTGTCACGGCGGCTGCGAGCATCTGACTCGAGGTACGGGCGCGCTGCCGGGTCATGGTAATGGGTTAACAATTAACATCTCCGAAATATTGTCAACCCACGAGTTTGCATGCCCTTTTTGCTTGTTTTCAGCCATTTCCCAGCCAGCGATGCGCGGTGATTTTGATCCTTACCGCAGGTTTTGGCGATGGGCATAACACCGCCGCACGCTCTGTGGCGGAGGCACTCTCCCGCCTGTGTCCCGACGAGAAAATCGAAGTGAGCGACCTCATCAGCGAGGCGCTGCCGCGCCTCTCGGACGTGTGCAAAAGCCTGTACCAGTTTGCCATCACGCACTGGCCTGCAGGCTGGCGCATGACGTATGACCTGATGGGCCGCCCCTCGGTGACAGGACCTGACGCCATGTGGCAGAGCGCCATGGTCAAGGCGCTGAAGCAGCGCATCGAGGCGCAGCAGCCGCGGCTCATCATCAGCACCTACCCGCTCTACGCCATCCTGCTGGAGACGCTGGCACGGCAGCAGGCCGTGCCGCCGCTGTGCACGGTCATCACAGACTCCATCAGCGTGAACCGCGTGTGGGTCATGTCCGGCAGCAGCCTCTTCTGCGTGGCGGATGATGAGACGAAGAAGGTGGTGGCGGGCTTTGGCGTGCCGGAGGGCAAGGTGCGTGTCACGGGCTTTCCGGTGGACCTGGCCTTTACCGAGCCGCTGCCTGAGCAGCCGCTGCACAAAGGGGCGCGCATTCTTTACCTGCCTTCCACCACGGGCCGCCGCGTGGCCGCCACACTGGAAGCGCTGAAGCCGCTCTTCCACCAGGGCGCAAAACTGACGCTGCCGGTGGGCAAGCATGAGCGCCGCCTCTACCATGTGATGCGCCGCTTTACCGACAGCATGCCTCCCGGCACGATGGAGGTCATCGGCTGGACCAAGCGCATCCCGGAATTTCTGCGCACGCACGATGTGGTGATCTGCAAGGCGGGCGGCGCCATCCTGCACGAGGTGCTGGCAGCCAAGATCCCTGCGGTGATCGACTACGTGGTGCCCGGCCAGGAGGAGGGGAATGCGGAGATGCTGGTGAAGCACGACGGCGGCGTGGTGACCAAGAACGCCAAGGAGACCGCTGCTGCTGTGGAGAGCATTTTGACAAACAACAACGCCGTGGGCCGCCGCATGCGCACCAGCATGGCCAAGATCAGCATGCCGGATGCCGCCCTCCGCACCGCCAAGGCCGCGCTGGCCGTGGCTGCGGCCAGCTAAGCTAAAAACGCATGAGCGCCGCCCCTGCCCTGCCCGCACCTGTGCCGGTGGTGTGTGCCGTCATCGTACGCGGCGGGCGCATCATGCTGGCGCAGCGGCCTCCGGGCAAGAAGCTCGGCGGGCTGTGGGAGTTTCCCGGTGGCAAGGTGGAGCCCGGGGAGGCCCCCGAGGCCGCGCTGCACCGAGAGCTGCAGGAGGAGCTGGGCTGCAGCGTGCGCATCACACAAACGCTCGCTCCCTTTGTGCATGCGTATGACTGGGGCAGCATCGAGCTCATCCCCTTTGTGTGCGAGCTGGCAGCAGGCAGCACCGAGCCGCACCCACATGAACATACCGCCTTGGTGTGGGTGGAGCAGGCGGAGCTGAAAAGCTATGAGCTGGCTCCGGCGGATGTGCCCGTGGTGGAGATGCTGGGGTAGGAGCGCGGCATGGCACCACGCACCAAGTCACCGCGTCTCTGCCTCTCAACATTTTAAGGACGGCGCACCTTTTTGAGCGCCCTCGCCACCACAGACCCGAATCCTCGGACCCGGCGCAGCGGTTCCCTACCAGCCCTGCGGCATGCACTACTCTGGGTGGTAGGGATGCGCTGTGCGCGTCCCTGGAATCCATTGTCCCAGTGCAGCCTCCCACCACATCGTGCGCCCCCATTCCTCAAGCCATCGCCTCCCAGCTCGCACACCCTCGCCATGCATGTCTTTCACTTTGCATCTACTGCACCGGCAGCGGCCTGCCCCACGCGCCGCGATGGGCCGCACGGGCTTCGCGTTCCAGCACACGCAGGTGGTTTTCAAAGTCGTTTTCGCGGCGGCCGTCGGGCATCCAGGTGCCTTTGGTGTGGATGCGGCAGAGGCCGGCCTTCACCAGCTTTTCAGAGAGTTCTTCGCCGTCATCAAAGAAGATCAGCGCATACGAGCGCTGGCTGTCATACACGCGCTCCCAGCGGGTCTGGATGGTGAGGTGCTCCTCCCGCAGCAGCTTCTCGGTGAAGACCTTGGCCTCGCGGCCCACATCCACAGTCTGTGGGATGCTCAGCCCGCCGAAGTAGGCGGCCTGATCCTGGATGCGAGGTTTCACCAGCGGGTAGAGGCGCTTTTCCGGGCAGTCGGCAAAGTAGAGGCGCAGCACGTTTTCGCCGCCGTCATGGGCGATCTTGAAGCTGTCGCCGTCATTGCTGGCGTCTTCCACGAGGCGCGGATGGCCCAGGGTGACAAATAGGCTGCCCTTCTCCGACCTCGGCGGCGTGTGGGGCTTGATGCGGGCATTGTCCCAGAGCTGCAGCAGCGCCAGGGCCGCGCAGCAGAGCCACCAGAGGAAACGCGATCTGCCTGTGCGCGGGCGCCGTCTCATGTGCCGCGCTTGTTGCCAAAGAGGTCGATGTGCAGGCGCGGGGAGTAGCGCCAGCCGGTACGCTTGCACACATCCACCAGCCAGGCCTGCCGCGCGCGCAGCGCCTCCTGCGTGATGCCCTCCGGCATCAGCAGCACCTTCTCCGGCGGCACCGGCACGCCGATGGAGTCCACCACCGCGCGCACCTCCGCCACGTCCGCCTCAGTGGCTACGACGAACTTAAGCTGGTAGTCATACGCCGTGCACCACGCACGCAGCACCTCAGGCTGCAGGCGCGTGCGCTCGTGCTTCTCCACCCAGGCCTTGCCGGCCTTTTCCTCGCTGGGCGTGGAGTGCGCCAGCTTGGGGCTGATGGAGGCCAGATCGCAGGCCACGCCCTCGGGCGCGATGGTGCCTGCGGTTTCAATGGTGATGTGCTTGCCTGCTGTACGGAGCCTGGAGAGCAGCTCTGGCATCCCTTTGGCCACCATGGGCTCGCCGCCCGTCACGACGACAAAGCGTGTGGGCTCGCGCTGCACGATGTGCATGATCTCCTCCACGCTCATCTCGGTGCCCTCGGGCTTCCACGAGGCGTAGGGGGTGTCGCACCAGGTGCAGCGCAGGTTGCAGCCGGAGGTCCGCACAAAGACGGAGGGCACGCCCACGAGCGAGCCCTCGCCCTGCACGGAGTAAAAGGTCTCTGAGATCAGCATCAGGCCTTCCAATCCGCCGCATGCCGCGCAAATGCAAGTGCGGCGCGCTCCAGAGCCTCGTCGATGTCCGCCTGGGTGTGGGCCAGGCTGATGAACCACAGGCCGCGCTCGATGGCGCGCACGCCCTCCTCCAGCAGGCAGCGGCGCAGGTGGGCCCAGCGGGGCGCATCCTGGCGCAGCACGTAGTCACGGTAGTTGGTGACGGGCCCCTCCGGCGCACCGGGCTTCAGCATCATGGCATGGAAAACCAGCCCCGCGCCCTGCGGACGCAGCGGGATGCCGTGCTGTGCGGCCAGTTTGCTCAGCCCGGCCATCAGCTGCTCTCCCAGCGCGATCATTCCTGCGGGGTGCTTGTCCCCCAGCTCGATGACCTGGTCCAGGCACCACTTGGCGGCGGCGAGGCAGAGCGGGTTGGCATTGAGCGTACCGGCGTGCACCACCTCTCCGCTCATGATTTTGGCAAAGAATTTCTCCTTGCCCACCAGCGCGGCAAAGGGCACACCACCGCCGATGGCCTTGCCGAGAATGGTCAGGTCCGGGGTGAAGCCCAGGTGCTTCTGCGCACAGCCCGCGCCAAAGCGGAAGCCGGTGATCGTTTCATCCGCGATCATCACGATTCCGTTCGCGTCGCACAACTCACGAATGGTTTCGATCATGCCGGGCACGGCGGGCATGCAGCCGGTGTTGCAGAGCACGGGCTCAAAGATGATGGCGGCGATCTGGTCGTGATGCTCCGCCACGCGCTGGCGCAGGTGCTCGGGGTCATTCCAGCGGGCCACTACAAAGGTGCCCAGCACCTCGGGGATCACCCCCTTGCTGGGGTGCAGGCGCGTGGGATTTTCCGGCGTGCCCCACTGGTCCGGCGGCGGGGCGTAGCCCACCAGCCCTTCGTCTCCCCAGCCGTGGTAGTGGCCTTCAAATTTCAAAATCAGCGACCTGCCCGTGTGCGCACGCGCCAGACGCAGCGCGGAGAGCACCACCTCGGTGGCGCTGTTGTTAAACCGCACGCGCTCGGCGCCGGGGATCATCTTTTGCAGACGCTCGGCCACGTCGATCTCCAGCTCGCTCTGCGCCGCCCAGTGCGTGCCCTTGTGCGCCTGAGCGCCGATGGCATCTGCCAGCCCCGCAGGAGCATGCCCGTAGAGGATGGCCCCCTGCCCGATCTGGAAGTCGATGTACTCATTGCCATCCACGTCAAAGAGGCGCGAGCCCTGGCCGTGGTCAAAGTACAGAGGCACGGGCGCCTCCATCTTGCGGATGCCGCTGTTCACGCCACCGGCGATGCTGTGCTGCGCGCGGGCAAAGAGCTCGGCGGATTTGGGAAAGGTGTAGGACATGGCCGATGATTGGGGGTGAAGGAGATCGGCTCAGGCCACGGCGGCGCTGTCATAGACCAGCACGCGATCCCAGAAGGTCTTGCAGGTGTCCACAAAGCGTTTGTGCTGCGGGCAGTCCTTTTGGTAGAACTCGTGGTCGGCCATGTTTTTGAACTTCAGGACGATGGAGTAGCTGAAGGAGTGGTCCGTCACAGGACGCTTCTCGGTGTCCGCAGGCTTGCCGGCAAAGGCCAGGGCCAGGTAGTCGATCTTGATGAGCTGCTGCAGCTCGGCTTCAAAGGTGGCGCGCTGTTCAGCAGAGAGGTCAGGCTTGAGCCAGAAATAGACGTTGTGAATCATGGAGGCGCATTGGTACGCGCCCAAACCCTGCCTGCAATCAGCAAAGTCTGGTATGAGGAGGGAACCAGGAATGAGTTTTGATTTCACTTCGGCTTGGGATGGCTAAACTGTCAACCATAGCTTTCCGCGGTGGGGACAGGTTTTGTCTTCCCCCCCGGCTTGGGATGGCTAAACTCCATCCTCCCGGCGGATGGCATAGCCATAGGTTTTGTCTTCCCCCCCGGCTTGGGATGGCTAAACTCCGCGCTAGGCGTCAGATCCAGCTCACTCAGTTTTGTCTTCCCCCCCGGCTTGGGATGGCTAAACTGCGCACACGGCCAACTAGTGACGGGGTGTGGTTTTGTCTTCCCCCCCGGCTTGGGATGGCTAAACTATCCGCGCCCTGCGCAAAAAGGCTGCCACGGTTTTGTCTTCCCCCCCGGCTTGGGATGGCTAAACTGCATATATCAAGGCGGGTATTTGCGATCAAGTTTTGTCTTCCCCCCCGGCTTGGGATGGCTAAACTGCGATGCTCTGCAAACGCTTTTGATTCACAGTTTTGTCTTCCCCCCCGGCTTGGGATGGCTAAACTATGAGGGATCAGCACTGCCGACAACGAACAGTTTTGTCTTCCCCCCCGGCTTGGGATGGCTAAACTGTATGTCGCGTCTCTGGTCGCGTCTCTGGTGTTTTGTCTTCCCCCCCGGCTTGGGATGGCTAAACTGTTGGTCGCGGATCTGGTCGCGGCCTCGGTGTTTTGTCTTCCCCCCCGGCTTGGGATGGCTAAACTGCCTGTGTCGTCGATGAAGTCCTGTCGCATGTTTTGTCTTCCCCCCCGGCTTGGGATGGCTAAACTCCTCCCGTGGGATCTTCGCGCCGGGCTTCTGTTTTGTCTTCCCCCCCGGCTTGGGATGGCTAAACTTGTATGGACCTGTCCCGACCCATGCAGCGCAGTTTTGTCTTCCCCCCCGGCTTGGGATGGCTAAACTATCCGACCGATGCGGCACTGGTCATCATCAGTTTTGTCTTCCCCCCCGGCTTGGGATGGCTAAACTTCAATCTCAGCGGTCAAGCGGGACCGGATAGTTTTGTCTTCCCCCCCGGCTTGGGATGGCTAAACTATGGCCCGCGAAAGCGGATCCGCGCGCCAAGTTTTGTCTTCCCCCCCGGCTTGGGATGGCTAAACTAAAGTTTTTCACCTGCCGACAAACAGCCACGTTTTGTCTTCCCCCCCGGCTTGGGATGGCTAAACTAGGATTGACAGAAAGCCCTTCATCACCAACGTTCAATACGCAAAGTTTAGCCATCCCAAGCCGGGGATCAGGAAGACTTAACTGAAGAAAAGCCGTTGTCAGCACTGCCTCAGGCACCTGGCAACGGCTTCTTTTGTTTTACCAAAACTCAATCTGTTCAGGCATATTGATTTTATCGGGTGGATGATTCCGTTTGTAGTCGTTGCCGCTGACACAAATGCCCCGCGTCCACTGAGCATCAGTCAAAAAAAGCACGCGTACATTGCCTGCTTCCGGCACCATCTTCTGCAGGCGCTCGGCATGCTTCTCCATGCGGTCCACATCCGGGCAGGCACGCGTATAGACGCTGAACTGCACCATGAAGAATCCATCCTCCAGCAGCGCATTACGAAACTCCGCGGCCTTTCTGCGCTGCGCCTTCGTCAGCACTGGCAGGTCAAACATGACAAGCATCCAGCCCATGCGGTAAGGGGAGAGTTTTTCTTTGGCCATGCGGCCCTCCAGGTTGGCTTCAGTTCAGGGCGGGCACCCACAGCGGCTCAGGGCTCAGGTGGCTGTAGCAGTCCGTCAGCGTGGCGGCGCTCTTGTCGATCGCATCCAGCAGCTTCAGCGAAAACGGTTCTCTCTCTACTCGGCGTTCCCGCAGCTCGCGCCCGATCTTCCGGCACCACGCCGCTTCGGTGATCTCTGGCTCGTTCTGCATGAAGTCCGCAAGCATGCAGTCCACAAAGGGGCGGTAGGGCTCCATCAGATCATACACCAAGGGATCAGCCTTGTAGCGCGCCACATGCCCCACCCCCAGCAGCGGGCTCAGGCCATGTACGATCAGGGAGCGGTGGCATAGCGCCGCCAGCACCGTGTAGCCATAGTTCAGCATCCGGTTCGGTGGCGTGTTCAGTTTGCGGTCACGCTTCGTCGCACTCCATCCGATGCTGGGAAAATAGAGCTGCCAGTATTTTTTGGCGCAGTTCCCTTCATCCACCTGCTTGATTCTCATGGCCCGGTCCAGGTGCGCGCTGAAAAGCTCACGCTGCCTCAGAACCGCCTGCTGGTTGGCCGTTTTGCCCAGCAGCAACCGGTTCCAGATTCGCTCATTCAGGCGTTCAGGCTGCCGGGCTTGATTCAGATAGGCGCGGGTGTCGATGATGCGCGGCAGCGGCGTCGTCACCCCCACAGGCCGGTAGCTCTCGTCGCAGTGCAGGATCAGCCCGTCCTGCTCCAAAATGCCCGAGATGGCATTGCTCGTCAGCGTGACCCCGCGCGCCGCAATGACCACCGCACGGATGTCTTCCAGCGGCAGCTTCTTTTCCGCTGCATCGGCGGCATCCTTGGGTGGGCGGCACACAAGAAAGCCGCGCTCACGTGCCAGCAAAGCTCCGTGAGTCAGGATATGAACAACGTGGTAGCTCATGGTCTTTTAGATTTGGCTTTGATCATTTAATCCAACCGCCGGATGTTGGGCATGTCTGGACTCGTAAACTTGCTCATGGTGATCTCCTCAAACTTTTCACCATTTGCCGCCCGTAGGGTCATTCGTCCGTCAGCTGCCTTGACCCCTAGGATCTCATATCGTCCTTTGCTTAGCAGGCGCTCAGGCTTAGGCGGCTTGTCCAGCGTCACTGTCCTCAATATTTCAGCCAGACAGCCACTTTGGAAAAAGCCAACTATGCTGATAACATCATTGCTCGCACGCACTTCATCCTCGACTTGCCGGGCGGATTCAAATACCCGAACAGAACGCACCACGAGCGAAGGCTTGGTGCCACGCTTTGGCTTGGCCCAGTAGATCCATTTGCCGCGATCTTCCTTTTTAGTTCGGCACCATTGCCCGCCGGTAGTGGCTTCACTTCCGTCCGCCAGCTTGCGCTTGGAAAGGTCTTTGTAGTTCACTATGTCGCCTTTATCCGCCCAGCAGGTCACTTTCTTGATTAGCGGGCCGTTCGGCTTGAGCCGAAGATGTCGAACCGTATCCAGCCATTGCTTCTCACCTGCGACACCGCCGTCTAGACGCTCTGCGATTTCTAAAAGCATTTTTCGCACCTCGTTGTCCCGAATGGAAGTAATGGTCTTTTTGAGTTTGGCGACTCCAAACTCCTTGAGTTCACCTTCCAAAGTTTCCATGCCATAGGCCATCTTGATCACTTCACGGCGCAGCACTGCTTTGTAGCTGCCGTCCTCGCTCTGGCGCATGCCGTAGATAGTCTCGCCTAGAACAGGCTTTTCGATCCTCAGAGGCTCAGGCATGACACGACTGAGTTCTCTTCTGAAATGCGCCTGCCAGTCCTTTTCCGTGTTGGGCAGCCCGAACCATATTTCTCTTTTGCCCCCGTCTGCCGCCCAATGAGGGAGAAACGAAAGAACCATGGCATCCAGGGCATGGTGGCGTTTGTCATCACGACACTTCTTGTCCAGAGCCTCGAACGCCTTTCTGACGGCAAGGCGCTGCACCTTCATTTTCTCAGGGGAGGCATCAGATTCATACATCTCCCGAAGCTTCGCTCGTTCCTTATCAATTTCGGCCTCCAGTGCTTCCACTCGGCCCGGCTCGCCCAAAACCCGGTAAAGTTTATACTTCTGTGCCACCTGATTGGTGGCGCTCCCGGGCACAACCACCACCCGCCTTTCCTGTCCTTCAAAATTCAGCGACCAGCCAAACTTAAGGCAGACGAGCACTTGGGAAAGCTTCGCAATCCAGGCTGTCTGTTGCAACGCAGCCCTGCTTTGAATCATTTTCATGGCCTCTTTCTCATCGCGTGTGCATAGAAGCTTTTTCTTGAAACCGCCGATTTTGCTTCTTTCCACTCGGGTGACAAAACTGTCCCACTCCACGCCTTCACGCGCCATCCAGACAGCATGCCAGTCCTTGTCTTGCCGTGCATTACATGGAGCACACGCCACCGTCAGATTGTTGTAGGCGCGCGGCCCACCTCTGCTCTTGGCAACGATGTGCGCAAGATGCGTCTGATCAAAGGCGACTCCATCCTTGGGCGCATGCGTCGATTTTGGATTGCCTATGGTACATCCGCAAAGAAGGCAAGCGCCCCCTTGGTCCTTGAGCAGTTGCCAGCGCATCACCTCTGCATCGGTCGCATCCCTGCCCAGTTCTGACCTCGCCAGAATATTGGCGTCACGCCGATCATTCTGGAACTTGATAAGTTTCCTTTTTTTCTCCGAGTCCCTGCCCATGAACTCATCGCGCACAAACTCAACCACAACCCTTTCAGGCCGTTTGTCTGGCTCCAGGAACTCCGTCAGCAGTTTATTCAGCAGTCCAAGTCGATGCCTGATGATCGGATTGACCTCGGCGGCGATCATTCGATTGATGGCGTCTTCTCTGCCCTGCTGATCGTCTTGCTGAGCCTCTTGATTGAAGGTCTGCAAACGTTCATCACGGATGCTGATCTGCTCCCATGAGTCTCCTAGACTCGCTAAAAAATCAAGATCCTGCACCACCAGGCCGTGCAGGCGTGCTTTCTCTCCTTCGTAAAAGCCCCCCTCTTTGTCCACCAGCCGTACATCATACCGAAGCTGGCCCCAGGTGCCTATGTTCTTGATCTCACAAACAAGTTCATCGGCATTGGACAGTTGCAGCAGCTTTCCATGAAACTCTTTTGGAGAGAGCCCGCTCAGCAATAATGCTCTTACCAATCGCAATGCTGGGCGGGACATGCGAGACCTTCCCTTGACACGAGGTTTGTCGATGAGCTTGCCATCATTGGAATCCTCCTGCCCAGGCTTGGGTCGTGCATTCTCAAGCACATTCTCATTCAACCAGTTAGTGAGGTCTGTTTTGGTGATCGCCTCTTTGAGAGACGGTTTGTGCATGCGCTCAATCACAGTTGAACGAAAATGATCCTGGTACAACCTGCGAATTTCCGTCGCACTCAGCCAGTCGCGCTCCTTCTGTGCAAGCTCAGAATCTGGTTTCCCCGGCGTGAATCGGAAGTTTTTCACTTGGAGCAAAAAAGACACTTCGGCGGCGAGCAATTTGTCATTCAAGACAATTTTTCCGTCATCGTCCCAATCCAGATCACACTTGGCGGAATGGTAGCGTTTAATGAGCACGCAAGGACCGGGGCCGCGGTTGTCGAAAGTGGGGGCCTTTTGTGCCAGCGCACCTTGATACTCCACCCACTTTCCTCTCAGTTCCCCTCTGGCGTACCTGCCGCCATCTTTTGCTCCCATCTCAGCCAGAGCTCTGATGCGTTTTGACTCTTCCGCTTCATTACGCCTTCTGACATTGGGGTAGGCCCACCCTGGCGGACCGTACATGATATGCATTTCTTTTCCTTTTAATGCAGGCAGCAGTTCGCCAGCGGCAATGCAAAGTTCTAGCAGTTCCTGTTCGATAGTCTCACGATGAAAAATGACCGGCAGCTTTTTCTCCAGAGCCGGATGCACAGTAGTTGTTGGTTTTTGGTCTCCTTCCCTTTTCTTCAAATCCACCGCTGGATCTGCCTCATCCGCCCATTTAAGTGAAGCTGCGTTGTGCTTGGTGCGAAGTTCGATTTTTTCTGGGTTCTCTTTGCTCCAGAGAAGCATGCGCTGGGCTTCCCAAAAACACGGACGTTGGTAACGGGGAAGTTCGTGCAGTTTCTTCAACTGTTCATCCATTTTGGAGGCGCGGGCCATGCTGGCCTGCTCATCTTCCTGCTCTCTTTTTTCTTCATCACTGAGAATTGCATGCTGTCCGGCTTCTGCGGTGCTCTGTTGCCTTGTAATTGCACGCTTCCATGGCACATAAGGGTCATACCCTCGTTTCTGAATGGCAGAATGCAGCGCCTTAAAAACCTGCCATGGTTCCAGTTTGCGCCCCTGCGCATCAATTTGTGCTTTCTCTCCCAGCAGCAGCAGGCAGCGCAGCGCAGCACCGCTATAAACCGTGCTTGAAGCCAGTTTGTTCAAACACGCTTTGTCCTTGGTCTTTTTGCCTGGTCTCGGCGGAAACTCACGTTCAAGCCGGTAATCCGCCGGATGCTCAGAATCGAGTCTCCAATACTCGGCAACGATAACTTCTTTGCCATCAGTACCCTTTTCTTTCTCGATAATTTTCTTCGACTGCTGGCCTCGCAGAACAGCCTCTGGCATGTTGGCATCTTCAGAAAAGACCTTCCTAAGCCACTTTTCGCGTTCCAGATGCGAAGTGCGCGTCCTCCACATTCGCCGTCTGGTTCGTTCTGTCTTCAGCTGTCCCCAGTCCCCCGGTAGAGTGCAGGAGCGCACGATGGGAAAGCTGAACTGCCTGCTATCCCCTTCGCCGCTGCGTTCCTGAAGGGCGATTCCATACGATCCGATGCCGAGGTCAAGCGCCAGGATACGCTGAAGAGGCGGCGGCTGAGTTTGCCCGGAAATGCTGTTGCTCATAATTATTGCGTAGTAGTTGTCGGCTTCAAACCGCCTCGCCGATGCTGCCTTTGCCCAAGTCGAATGCCCAGATGGTGCTCATATGATGGTCCAAATTAGCAAAGTGCTTTGCAAACCACAAGTAGGCAGAACCACTCTCATCATTCCACTCTCTCGATTGGAATCATGCCGGCCGCATCAGTTTGTGGCCGGAGCGATGAGCTTCTGGTCCCTCTCAGCACCGCCGTAAAAAACCGCCGAAATGTGGATTTTTTGCTAACCCTGGGGCGAATCGGGCGTTAGTAGTACCAGAGGGCAGTCGCATGGCAGTTTTGCCGCAGGCTTCCTCATCCGCGCATAGGACAATGGCCCCACTGGGAACGACTTCAAAGTCCGCGTTGCACGTCACCACGAACAATGCAAACCTAGTACCCATATGAACCCCACATCCATCCTCGCTATCGGACCGCTCGGCACCCCCGAGATGATCATCATCGGCGTCCTCATCCTCGTGCTCTTCGGCGCGAAAAAGCTCCCCACCTTTGCCCGCAGCCTGGGCAAGAGCATGGGCGAGTTTAAGAAAGCCCGCACCGAATTTGAGCAGGAGCTGCAGAACGCGCAGGACGAAGCCGTGCAGCCGAAAATCCAGTCTCCGCAGGAGAAGCGCCAGCCGGTGGCGAATGTCGAAGATTCCTAGCCGAATCCATTCGCTGGCATGCTGCCACTCCTACCATCCACGCGGCGGGTCCTCGGACTCGCCGTTTTTTTTGCCCTGGCCATGTCCCTGCCCATGCCGCTGGGCGCGCAGGAGGCGGCCCCCGGGCAGGTTACCTTTTGCAGCTACAACCTGAAAAACTGGCTGAGCCTGGAAGAAAGCGGCGGCCAGCGCGCCTACCACAAGCCCGAGACGGAGCGCGAGCGCGTGGTGCAAACGCTGGTGGCCATCCACCCGGACATCCTGGGCGTGTGCGAGATCGGCACCGCCGATGATCTGGCCGAGCTGCAGCAGCGGCTGGAAAAAGCGGGCCTGGAGCTGCCCTACACCGAGCTGGCGCACGGCGGGGATGAGACGCGACGGCTGGCCCTGCTCTCCCGCCTGCCCATCAAGGCGCGCAACTCCCAGACGGCGCTGACCTACCAGATGGGCGCGCAGACGCTGCCCATGCAGCGCGGCATCCTGGACGTGACGATCTCCCTCACACCCACCTTTGACCTGCACCTGCTGGGCGTGCACCTGAAGTCCATGCGCCCGATCCCGGACGCCGATCAGGCCCTGATGCGGCGCAACGAGGCGCGGCTGCTGCGCCTGCACCTAGACGCCCTCTTTGCCAAGGAGCCCGCCGCCTGCGTCCTGGCCTATGGCGACTTCAACGCCCAGCGCAACGACCCGGCGCTGGTGGAGGTGATGGGAGGCCTGCGCACGGCGGACACCGCCATGGCGGACCTGCTGCTGCGAGATCCCCACGGCGAGGTGTGGACGCATTTCTGGGACGAGGCGGATGTGTACTCCCGCCTGGACTACTGCCTGACCAGCCGCCTGCTGCGCCCCTTCATCGACACCCGCAGCTCCGGCATCCACGCCGAGCCCGACTTTCACAAAGCCAGCGACCACCGCCCGCTGGTGATCAAGATCAATCTCGATCCAAGCACCCAAAGGCGCAGGTAAGGCGGGGACGGAGTTACAAGTTTAAAGTTATAAGTTTCAAGTTGGCTTCGCCCGCAGCGGAGGTTGGAGTATTGCCAGGAGGTGGATGCCCGTGGTGTGCTGAATGCCCCTTCCAGCGGAAGCTCCGTGTGACTTGAAACTTTAAACCTGAAACTTGGAACTTGATTTACTGCTTCACGATCTTGAGCACGCGATTGTTGTAGCTGTCGGTGATGTAGAGTTCGCCAGACTGGGGGTGGATAGTGACGCCATGGGGGCGGGAGAGCTGGCACTGGGTGGGGTCTCCACCCACGCCTGCGCTGCCCTGCTTGCCGGTGCCGGCGATGCGCTCGATTTTCCCGGTGGCAGGCACAAAGCGACGGACGAGATGGGCTTCGGCGTCGGCGATGATGACGGTGTCGTCCCGGTCCACGCAGAGGTGCTTGGGGCCGTTCATGGTGGCGTCCAGCGCAGGGCCGCCGTCCCCTTCCCCGCCTTTTTTGCCGCTGGCATTCACCACGGTGCGGATGTGGCCGGATTTGTCCACCACACGGAGGGCGTTGCCATTGCGTTCGAGGATGTAGATGTTTCCCTGGCGGTCCGGGGCCACGGCACGGGGATCGGAAAGCGGAGCATCCACGGCCAGAGCGCCGTCTTCGGGGCGGCCTCGTTTGCCATTCCCGGCGATGACGCGTCTTTTGTGCGTGCCCAGGTCCAGCTCGTGCACCTGGAGGAGGTCGGCGATGTAGAGCTTGGTGCCTTCAAAGTTGAGCGTGATGCAGTAGGGGCCGTTGCCCTTTTCCTTGCCCGCAGGTGCGTGCCAGCCTTCCAGTGCTGAGACGATGCGCGCCTTCACATCCACCACACGTACGCGGCCGTTCCAGGTGTCGCCGATGAGCACTTTGTCGTCGGGCAGGATGGCGAGATTGTGCGGGCCGTTGAACTGTGCGCGGATGGCCTGGCCGCCATCGCCGCTGTCTCCGGGCTTCAGCTGCCCGGCCACGTGCTGGATGGTGCCGCCGCCGTCCACCTGCAGCAGGCGGTTTCCAGAAACCATCTCGACGATCCACATGTGGCCGCCGGAGTCGAAGGCGGTGCCAAAGGGCTCCTTGAGCACGGCATCGGTAGCGGCGATGTCCATGGCATCCTGCGTGCCGCCTCCGGCCACCAGCACGATCTGGTCTGAATAAGCGCTGAGTGGCAGGCAGAGGGCGAGGAGGCAGGTGCGGAGAGTGAGCATGGTGATGATGAATACTGAATGAGCGCCGACTTTTTTCCAACCGATTTGCCCTCTTAGAATCGTTCCATTTACAGATTTTTTCTCAGTCGGCATGCCTGATGCTTTGTGGTAGAGGATGCTCTCTCCCATCCAAGAGTACATCGAACTGCTGCATTCTCGTTACGCCTCCAGCATGGAGGGCCATGTGGCAGATTACATCCCCGAACTCTCCAAGGCCGATCCGCGATTGTTTGGCATCTGCATCGCCACGCGCGACGGCCATGTGTATGAGGTGGGCGACACGCGGCAGAGCTTCACCATCCAGTCCATCTCCAAGGCGCTGGTCTATGGTCTGGCGCTGGAGGACCGGGGAGAGGAGCATGTGCTGTCCCGCGTGGGAGTAGAACCCTCTGGGGAAGCCTTCAACGCCATCAGCCTCAAGGAAGGCAGCGGCGCTCCGTTCAACCCCATGATCAATGCGGGTGCCATCGCCACGGCGGGGCAGGTTTTGAAAAAGGACGGCAAGAGCCGGATCGACCGCGTGGTGGAGTACCTCAGCGGCTTTGCCGGGCGGGAGCTGGAGGTCAACCAGTCCGTGTATCAAAGCGAAAGCGAAACCGGCCACCGCAACCGCGCCATCGGCTGGCTGCTGCGGAACTTTGGCATCCTGGACGAGGACCCGAACGAGACGCTGGAGACCTATTTCCAGCAGTGCTCCGTGGAGGTGACGTGCCGGGACCTGGCGCTGATGGGGGCGACGATCGCCAATCAGGGCATCCAGCCCGTGACGCGCAAGCGCGCCATCGCCTCCGAGTATGTGGACAACGTGCTGGGCGTGATGGCCACCTGCGGGATGTATGACTGGTCCGGCGAGTGGATCTACCGCGTGGGCCTGCCGGCCAAGAGCGGCGTGGGCGGCGGCATCCTAGCGGTGCTGCCAGGTCAGCTGGGCATCGGCATTTTCTCCCCTCCCCTGGACAAGCAGGGCAACAGCGACCGCGGCATCAAGGTGTGCATGGACCTCTCCCGCGAGCTGGCTCTGCACATGATGAATCCAGCAGCCACGCCGCGCACGGCGGTGCGTCTGCAATATCACGGCGGCGAGGTGGTCTCGCGCCGCCGCCTGCCCCCACAGGCACGCGAGGTGCTGCGCACCAACGGTACGCTCATCAAGATCATGGAACTGCAGGGCGGGCTGACCTTTACCACCATCGAGCCCGTGGTGCGCAACGCCTGCGACCATGCCCATGAGTGCAAGCACGTCATCTTTGACCTGCGCGCCGTGGTGTATGCCAATTCCGTGAGCCTCATCCTGCTGGCCAATTTGGGCACTCGGCTGGCCACCCAGGGCGTGCGGGTGATCTTCTGCCAGCCGGGCAGGCTGCTGGCGGCACTGCGCACCGTGGGGATTTCCGACAAGGACGTCTTCACCACGATGGATGCAGCACTGGAGGAGTGCGAAGACCAGCTGCTGCTGGAGGTGACAGGCGTGTCATGGCGGCCGCATGCGCCGCTGAGGCTGAAGTCCTGCACCCTTTTCCGCAACTGCACGGACGAGGACATCGCATTCATGGAGCAGGAGCTGCCGCGCAGGCAGTATGGCAAGGACCAGGTGGTCATCAGCACCGGAGAGCTTGCCACGGAGATGTTTGTGATGGTAGGCGGCACGGTGGAGGTGCAGCTGCGCACGGGAGAGGACATGCGCAAGAGGATCGATGTGCTGACCGCCGGCATGACAGTGGGAGAGATGGCCTTTCTGGACGGCTCGGCGCGCTCTGCGGACGTGGTGGTGATGGACGCGATGGAGTGCGTGGTGATTTCCAAGGAGTGGTTTGACGGGCTGAACGAGCGCAATCCGGCGCTGAAGATCGCGCTGCTGCAGGAAATGACGCACGAGATCGCCTCGCGCCTGCGGCAGGCAAACACGGCCATCTCGGCCTTCCATCGCTCCTAATACTGGGCGCAATAAGCCTCCGTGGGGCGAGCCATGCCCCAGACCGCCGCACGGCCCCGCCACCCGAGAGATATTCCTCGGCGAAACGGGCTATGCCGCAATTTTCCCTATGATTGCTCGTATTGGACATCCCCCAAAGCCTATGCTATCGCCACGCCCCATGTTTTCTCCCCGCCCCATCCTGTCAGTACTGGCCCTGGCTCCCGCGCTTCTGAGCGCTGCGGAGAAGGTTGATTTCAACAAGCAGATCAAGCCCCTGCTCGAAGGCGCCTGCACCCACTGCCATGGCGAAAAAGAAGACAAAGGCGACTTCCGCATGCACACGCTGGAAGACATCAAGAAGGGCAACGAAAACGGCCCCGGCCTGACCCCCGGAGACCCCAAGAAGAGCTCCATCTACACCACGCTGCTGCTGGCCCAGGATGAAGACACCGCCATGCCCCCCAAGAAGGAAGGCGCGCTGGAAAAGTCCCAGATCGAAATCATCAAAACCTGGATCGAGCAGGGCGCCGAGTGGCCCTCCGGCGTGGTGCTGGAGCAGGCTCCGCGCATCAAGTTTGAAAAGCACATCCAGCCCATCCTGGAGCAGAACTGCGTCTCCTGCCACAACCCCGAAAAGGCCAAGGGCGACTGGGTCATCACCACCAAGAAGGAAGCCTTCAGCACGGGTGAAAATGCCCCCAACATCACCCCTTTTGACCTCAAGAGCCCCATCTACCACCTGACGACGCTGGCAGCTGACGAGGACGATCTCATGCCCCCGAAGAAGAGCGGCGGCCCGCTGAGCAAGGAAGACATCAACTACCTCAAGCTCTGGATCCAGCAGGGTGCGCCCTGGCCGGATGACCTGAAGCTGACCGCCAAGGAGAAGAAAGGCCCGGCTTCCAACAACCCGGACAACCTGGAGCTGGTGAAGAAAATCCACGCCTTCATCGTGCAGACCAGCAAGGAGAAGAAGGAAGCCGACATGAAGGCCTACGATGCCAAGGTGCCCAAGACGGGCGCGCCTTACAGCATGGTGGTCATCAAGAGCGGTGAGTTCACCATGGGCAGCCCCGACAGCGAAGCCGGACGCGGCGACGACGAAGGCCCGCAGGTGAAGAAGACCATCAAACCCTTCTGGATGGGCAAATACGAGATCACTTGGGACGAATACGAGCCCTACCAGCTGACCAGCATCGGCCGCAACAAGGACGGCTCCCGCCAGGTGTGGAAACCCACCGACAAGCCAGAAGACCTGATCTCCCAGCCCACCCCGCCCTACCAGCCGATGGACTTTGGCATGGGCCGCGAGCGCTTCCCGGCCATCTGCATGACGCAGCACGCCGCCAACAAGTACTGCCAGTGGCTCAGCGCCCAGACCGGCCACTTCTACCGCCTGCCCACCGAGGCCGAGTGGGAATACGCCGCCCGCGCCGGCACGAAGACCGCCTATTTCTTTGGAGACGACAAGGCGCAGCTCAAAGACTACGCCTGGTACTTCGACAACGCCCCCAACTTCCAGTACGCCAAGGTGGGCCAGAAGAAGCCCAACCCCTGGGGCCTGCACGACATCTACGGCAACGTCTGCGAATGGTGTCTGGACCAGTACACCCCCGCCATGCCCGGTGCCTCCGTGCTGGGCAATGACTGGATCCGCTCCAAGACCCCCTACCCGCATGTGGCCCGTGGCGGCACCTATGATGACGACGCCGAACTGCTGCGCAGCTCCGCGCGCAAGGCCTCCGATCCTCTCTGGAAGCAGCAGGACCCCCAGCTGCCAAAGAGCATCTGGTACCTCACGGACGCCACCTGGCTGGGCTTCCGCATCGTGCGCCCGCTGGAAATCCCCACGGTGGAGGAGATGTTCGCCGCCTGGAACAACGGCGTGGCGAAAGAATAGCCTCCATACATTCCCCTGAACCATCACAGGCCGCTGCACCCCAGCGGCCTGTTTTTTGCACAGCCCGCCCCGTCCGCTACGTTCACTGCACTCCACACTCTCCCTCCCCCTCTAAATAAGACATGAGCAAATCCAACTCCTCCAGCAACAACGGGGCCGTGGCCGCCCTGATCGCCGCATTCCTCGGCTGGCTCTTCGACGGCTTTGAAATGGGTTTGTTCCCGCTGATCGGCAAACCGGCGCTGCAGGACCTGCTGCCCAAGGCCACCGCCGTGGTGCAGGGGCAGTGGTTCACGGTCATCATCTCCGTCTTCCTGGTGGGTGCGGCCTCCGGCGGTGTGCTCTTTGGCTGGCTGGGAGACAAGCTGGGCCGCGTGAAGGCCATGACGCTGGCCATCTTCACCTACGCCATCTTCAGCGGCCTGTGCGCCTTCGTCACGGAGGCCTGGCACTTTGCCGGTCTGCGCTTCATCGCCTCCCTCGGCATGGGCGGCGAGTGGGCGCTGGGCGTGGCGCTGGTGAATGAAATCTGGGGCGGCAAAAACCGTGCGTGGATCGCCGGCATGATCGGCGCTGCTTCCAACATCGGCTTCCTCCTCACCGGCCTCATCAGCTGGCAGCTCAATGCCAGCCTGGACATCGTCACCGGCTGGATTCACGCGATGGGCCTCTCTCCAGAAAACACCGACTATCTGCTGCACAACCGTGCCTGGCGCTTCATCGCCGTGAGCAGCGCGCTGCCTGCGCTGATCAATTTCTTCATCCTCGTCTTCGTGCCCGAGTCCCACAAGTGGGAGGAGGAGAAGAAGGCTGGCAGCACCTCGCACTGGGCCACGATGGACCTTCTGGGCGTGCTCATCGCCTGCCTCGCCGCCATCGGCATCATCTATGTGTGGTCGCCCATGTGCACCTATGGAAATCTCGCCGCTGGTGTGGTGACGCTGGTGGGCTTGGCAATCGCCCTGTGGGGCTACCTGCACCCCGTGCGCCAGTACATGGCGCGCTCTGTGGCAGCTGGCAGCACGCAGGCGGCTGAGCGCAGCACCATCATGAGCAATCTGCTGATCGGTGCCGGACTGGCCGCTGTGGCGCTTCTGGGCACCTGGGGCTCTGCGCAGCAGGCCGCCCGCTGGGCCTCGGGTCTGGCTCCGCAGGGGTCCAAGATTCCTATCATCGACTACATCGTCATCTCCACGGCGCTGGGTGCCATCCTCGTCACATTGATCACGCCTCTTATCGCGGACAAGCTGGGCCGCCGCATCACCTACACGCTGCTGTGCGCCACCGCCCTGGCCTCGGCGCTGGCCTTCTTCCAGTTCAACAAGCCCTTCACCGGAGACAGCACGCCGCTCTCCCTCATCCTCACAGCCTTCCTGCTGGGCGGCATCACAGCCTCCTTCTACGGCTTCTTCCCGCTCTATTTCCCCGAGCTCTTCCCCACCAGCGTGCGCGCCACGGGCCAGGGCTTCTGCTTCAACTTCGGCCGCCTCATCGCCGCCGTGGGCGCTCTGCAACTGGGAAATCTGACCACGTTCTTCGGAGGCACTTCGGGCGGCATCCATGCTGAAGCGCATGCTTTCTCCGTGCTCTCCTGCATCTACCTCGTGGGCATGGTGCTGGTGTGGTTCGCACCCGAGACAAAGGGGCGTTCGCTGCAATAGAATGGCATAACCCCCAATTGCGGCCATTGACGAATCTGCAAGCGTGAAAGAGTGTTTGCTAAATTACCTTTCATCGATAATAATAAGCGTATATTAACCTCTCACAAATAAGAACCTCTCCAAAGGACTGAGTAAAAACTTATGGATTCTATGATTTTATCTTGATCCTACCTTTGTGATTTGTTACATTAACCGCAATTCGAGATTTTCTCGGAAACCATAGCTCTAAGGACCACCTCATGATCAACGGAACCAAAAGCCCAGCCAAAGACCACGCCAAACTGGCAGATTTCATTCTGTTCAGCCAACGTGAGTTCCTGCTGAATCTCTCCCGGGAGCTGAACCGAGATAACATCTCCTTCGCTCAGTTTTTCCTGCTCAGCTATCTTGCCACCTCCAAGGAGCTGACCATGACGGACATCGCGCGCAAAATGGGCCACTCCACCGCTGCCGCCACCGGTCTGGTGGACCGCCTGGAAAAGCTCGGCCTCATGGAGCGCACCCACGCCGTGGACGACCGCCGCAAGGTGCTCGTGCGCATCACCTCCCGTGGGATCGAGCTGGTGACCCGCCTGCGTGATGAACTGCAGAACCAGATCGCCGATGCCATGAGCGAAACGTCTTCCGCAGACGCTGGCAGCTTCATGGACTCCTACCGTGCACTGGACACGGCAGCAGCCCGGTAAACGGTTTCCCCCTTTCCTCTTTTGCAAAAGGCGCACGGTTTCTCCGTGCGCCTTTTTGTTTTCCGTGGCAGAACAAGCGCCCGGATGAATGACAATCAACTTTGGATGACCTTTCCTGCGCTCGAAAGCCTGCACGGTTTCGCGCATCGCTTCACCCTGCGCCATCCCGACATCGCCGTGGATGATGAACGTGCCGTGGTGGTGGCCCGGCTGTGGGACTGGCACCGTGCACAAGTGGCGGAGATGGGCTTTTCAGGCTCGGCTCTGTGCATCGCAGAGCAGGTGCATGGGAAAGAAGTGGCGGTGGTGAAAGAGCCCGCCAGCAGCGCCATCGCAGGCACGGACGGCATCGTCTCCAATGTGCCCGGACTCGTCATCGGCATCTACGTGGCAGACTGCTGCGCCGTGTATCTGGCCGATCCGCGCACCGGAGCGTATGGCGTGGTGCATTCTGGGAAAAAGGGTTCGGAACTGGGCATCACCACGCAGGCGATCGAAAAGATGCAGCAGCACTTTGGCACACGCCCGGAGGATGTGCATGTGCAGCTCAGCCCCTGCATCCGCCCGCCGGCGTATGAGATCGACTTTGCCGCGCAGATCCGCCAGCAGGCACGGGATGCAGGTGTGCCTGAAACACAGATCCAAGACACCGGGCTGTGCACGTCTTTGGATTTGCACCGGTTTTATTCCTACCGCATGGAAAAAGGCCGCACCGGCCGCATGCTGGCACTGCTGGGGCGCACCGCCTGATCTTCATCAACCATGACTTTTCATTCTCCCGCCAAAATCAACCTGTGGCTGCGCATTCTGGGCAAACGCCCGGACGGATTCCATGAGGTGCAGACGCGCCTCTGCCGTCTGGCCTTGGGAGACACGGTGGAGATCGAGCATCGCGGAACCGGCACCGATGTGGCCCTGACCTGCTCCGACCCCACCGTGCCGCTGGATGAGTCCAATCTGGCCATGAAAGCCCTGCGCGCCTTTGAAGGACGCACCGGCAGAAAGTCTTCATGGAGCATCCATCTGGAGAAAAAAATCCCCGCCGGCGCAGGTCTGGGCGGCGGCAGCAGCAATGCCGCCACGGTGCTCAAAGGCGTGAACGATCTGACAGGCAGACCGCTGTCCCTGCAGCAGCTCGTGGAGCTGGGCGGACAGATCGGCTCCGACGTGCCCTGCTTCATTCTCGACCAACCCGCCGCCGATGGCGCAGGTCGTGGCGAGCAGGTGACTCCCGTGGACTTTCCCTGGCAGCTGCCGCTGGTGCTGATCAAGCCCCCCTTCCCCATCCCCACACCCTGGGCCTACAAGCGCTGGGCCGACTCCAAGGAGCAGCCCGGCGTGCTCTACGCCCCGCAGGTCTGCCCTTGGGGGGCCATGTCCAACGACCTGGAGCGTCCTGTGTATGAGAAGTACGTGCTGCTGCCCACGCTGAAGACCTGGCTGCTGGAGCAGCCTGAGGTGCATGCCGCGCTGATGTCCGGCTCTGGCAGCACCATGTTTGCCATCACAGAATCGCATGCGCAGGCGGCGGAGCTGGCTGCCAAGGCACGTGAGTGGTGCGGAGAGACGGCCTGGGTGCAGGCCACACATACAGGCGTCTGACATCCGATGCCGGACACGCCATGCCCATAAAAAGTTTGGGGCCGGGCGGCTCCCGATTCCGCCCGACCCCTGGTTTGATCAACCTCAACTTTGACCTGCGGTGAAGCAGGGGGTTTGAGTCAACAACCAATCACTCTCAAGACCCAGTCCATGGAGGGCTGAAATCCCCGCATGTACTGTTGATGAGTTAGATTTGGCCTGTGGCGGAACGTTGAAAAAAGATGAAAATATTTTTGCGCAAGGACGCCGCCCCCTCTCGTTCTCATGTGCCCCTATGCCAGAACTCCCCCCGCTAACCGATCCTGAACGAGCCCTCTATGAATGGCAGATGTGGGTGCCGGGCGTGGGCGTGGAAGGGCAGCAAAAACTCAAGGCCGCCTCCGTGCTGGTCTCCCGCGTAGGCGGGCTCGGCGGGCTGGTGGCGCTGGAGCTGGCGGCGGCAGGCGTGGGAAAGCTGGTCCTGGCCCATGGGGGCGACCTGCAGCCCTCAGACCTGAACCGACAGCTGCTGCAGACACACGACCACATCGGCAAACCGCGCATGGATAACATCGTGCGGCGTCTGCGCGATCTCAATCCGCATTGCGAGATCGTGGGCGTGGCGGAAAACGTGTCCGAGAGCAACGCGGACGCCCTGGTGGCGCAGGCGGACATCGTGGTGGATGCCGCGCCCATGTTTCAGGAGCGCCTGGCCCTGAACGCTGCGGCCATGCGCGCACGCAAGCCGATGGTGGAATGCGCCATGCACACGCTGGAGGCCAGCGTGACGACCTTTGTGCCCGGCCAGAGCGGCTGCCTGGCCTGCTACGTGCCCGAGGTGCCGCCCACGTGGAAGCGGCAGTTTCCGGTGTTTGGCGCCGTTTCCGGCACGGCCGCATGCATCGGTGCCATGGAGGTGATCAAGCTGATCACCGGCATCGGCGAAACGCTCTGCGGAACTCTGCTTTCCATGGACCTCGGCAGCATGCAATTTCGCAAAGTCAGGCTGCCCAGGCACGATGGCTGCACGGTGTGCAGCCGGTGATCACTTGGCCACAAAGTCCACGACGCAGACCTTGTCGAGCAGGGGCTTGAGCTTGGCCACAAAGGCGGCGTGCTCAGGGTGCGGGAGATAGACGTCCAGCCCGGCCTTGTCCTTGAAAGTGACAAGGAAGCAGTGGGTGAAGCCGTCATTGAGACCTTCCGGGCTCACGTTGGTGCCCCATTCAAAGGCGGTGACCGTGTTGACCTTTTTGGCCAGCTCGATGAAGGCGTTTTCAATGCCCTGCACCTCCGCCGGGGAGGCGCTGTCCTTGAATTTGAAGAACACAACGTGGCGGTAGGGGGCGTCGGCGGCGGTGGCAAGGGTGGTCATGGCGGAAAAGAGGATGGCAAGGGCGAAAAGGGCGGCTTTCATGGTGCGCGAGCTTGTCGCAGGGAGCCGTTTGCGTCAACGGCTCAAAGAGGTTGCGCCGTGGCACTGAGCATGCTCCTTAAACCACGACTATGAGCCACTGGGACCGCTTTCAAAAACACTTCGTTCGCTACTCCAATCTGGGATTCTCCATCGACATCAGCCGCATGGCTTTTGAGGACGATCTTTTTACCCAAATGGCTGGACGAATCGAGGCCGCCTACAAGGACATGGTGGCCCTGGAGAGCGGTGCCATCGCCAACCCGGATGAAAAGCGCATGGTGGGCCACTACTGGCTGCGCAACTCCCAGCTGGCCCCGAGCGCTGAGCTGAAGCAGGAGATCGACGAAACCCTGACCGCCACCCTGGACTACGCAGCGGACATTCACGCAGGCAGGGTTCTGGCTGCCAATGGCAAGAAATTCACCCGTGTGCTCGTCGTGGGCATCGGCGGCTCCGCCTTGGGACCGCAGCTGGTGGCCAATGCCATCACCCCAGCCACGCCTCCGCTGGAAATCTCCTTCCTCGACAACACGGATCCTGACGGCATCGACCGCGTGATGGCCCAGATCGGCGGCGAGCTGGCCACCACCATCACCATCGTGATCTCCAAGTCCGGCGGCACCAAGGAAACCCGCAATGGCATGCTGGAGGCCGAGAAGGCCTACAAGGCAGCCGGGCTGGACTTTGCCAAGCATGCCGTGGCCGTGACCGGCGTGGGCAGCGAACTGGACAAGCACGCCACCGCGCAGGGCTGGCTGAAACGCTTCCCCATGTGGGACTGGGTGGGCGGGCGCACCAGCCTCATGAGCGCCGTGGGCACGCTGGCCGCAGCGCTGCAGGGTGTGGACGTACGCCAGTTCCTGGCAGGCGCCGCAGCCATGGATGTGGAAACCCGCCAGCGCCCCGCCGTGGAGAATGCCTCCATGCTGCTGGCTCTGATGTGGTACCACGCTGGCAAGGGCCAGGGCCTCAAGGACATGGTCGTCCTGCCCTACAAGGACAGACTGGTGCTTTTCAGCAAGTATCTGCAGCAGCTCGTCATGGAGAGCCTGGGCAAGGAGCACGACCTCGACGGCAAGGTGGTGAACCAGGGCATCGCCGTGTATGGCAACAAAGGCAGCACCGACCAGCACGCCTATGTGCAGCAGCTGCGCGACGGCGTGAACAATTTCTTTGTGACCTTCATCGAAGTGGGCAAGGCACGCGATGCCGCCGCCTTTGAAGTGGAGCCCGGATTCACCAGCGGCGACTACCTGCAGGGCTTCCTGCGCGGCACGCGCAAGGCGCTGGCCGAGAAGGGCCGTGAATCCATCACCCTGAGCATTCCGGAGCTGAATGCGTTCAATCTGGGCCTTCTCATCGGCCTCTTTGAGCGTGCGGTCAGCTTCTACGCCAGCCTGGTGAACATCAATGCCTACCACCAGCCCGGTGTGGAGGCCGGCAAGAAAGCGGCTACGGAGTTTCTGAATCAGCTGGCTCAGGTGCGCGGTGCCCTCACTGCCACGGGCCGTACAGCGGCTGTAGTGGCGGCCAAGCTGGGAATCGATGCCGAGGACGCCTTCCACATGCTGAATCATCTGGCGGCGAATGCGCAGGCACGCGTGGTCTCCCTGGGCACAGGCCCGGCGCTGGATCAATTCGCGACCGTGTGACAAATCGGCATTTGCACACCGTAGTAGGGCACTCTATAAATCGCGCCAGTACTGCCTTCCGGCAATGGCGTCCTCTTCATGCAATCAATTCCCATCCAACATCAAATTGGCTGCGTCATTCTGACAGCCCTGTTCATCTGGGCATTCAGCATCGCACGGGAACCACGGGGATGGCGCCGGCTGTTTCAGTCTATTTTCTCCAAGTCTGAGACTTTCTCGGTCAACAAGAACAAGGTCATCGACGAAACCCTGAAACGCTACGGCATCATCATTGCCATGGTCATTTTGGTGGCGGACGTTTCCTGCTTTGTCCTAGGCGTCACCCACCGGTTCCGTGAAAAGCTGCGCAACCTCTCGCCTGAACAGCGCGAGAGCATGCAGGAGATCAACAAGTACCAGAAGAGCAGTTCCGGGCTGAACTTCTGATCATCGGCGCCTGGTGGTGACAACGGTTTCCGCCACCAGATCATGCAGGCAGCGGCGGTCTTCACGGAAGATCATGAGCACGTTTCCGAACGAGAGCACCGGGCCGACGTACTGGATGCTGCCGATGACAAAGAAGACCACCTCCCGCAGCACCACGGCCTTGAGGAAACCGGCGCGTGAGCCGTCCGCAGCGCGGACGATGTGAATGCCGATGAGCAGTTTCCCGACTGTCTGACCTCGCACGCCGAGCATGACAAAATTGACCGTCATGAGAAGGAGCATGACCCAGCTGGTGGTCAGGATGGTGGGATCCTGCGAGGTCTGCAGCTGCTCCACCCGTTTCTGAAGCTGCTCCATCAGCAGCTTCTGGTCGTTGGGATGCGCCTGCACCTCCTTCACCATGTTTTCATCGATCAGGACAGAGAACATGATCACCAGCGGCACCATGAAGGAGATCCAGTCGATGATCCTGGCCGCCAGCCTCTGGCCGCGTGTGGCCATGCCCTCAAGGACACGCACCTCCACACGCATGGCGGGAATGGGGGGCGGCTGCGGAGCCTCCGGCTCAGGCGGCAAATTCAGCTCCTGCAGGTGCTCTTTCAGAGGCAGCCACCCGGCCATTCCCTCTGTCCAGCAAAGGTCCGTGGGCAGGAACTTTCCGCTGCGCAGTCCGGCGCTCACATCCAGATCGCTGAATGTGCCTAGCTGTTCTTCGCCGCGTGCCAGATGGTATTTCATGGAGATGACTGTTGCTGAGTGTCGTATGCTAGATAGCTGCTAAGCAGCCCGCATCAAGCTCCCATCCTCTCCCGATTGAAAACCATCCTCCGCGTCTTTTCCTACTTGCGTCGTTATCCCTGGCTGGGCTCCGCCCAGATCGCCTGCGCCATCACGGGCACCCTGATGGTGATCGTCTTTCCCCACATCACACGGGAGGTGCTGGATGTGGTGGTGCCTGGAAAGCAGTGGGAGCGCCTGACCACGCTCTCCCTATGGGCACTGGCGGCCTACTTTGCCCAGCATCTCTTCAACTCCCTGCGCATCCAGCTCAACAACACCTTCGAGCAAAAGGTCATCTACGACCTGCGCAGCGACATCTACCAGCGCCTGCAGACCCTGCCGCTGCGCTGGTTCGACAACCGCCCATCCGGCGACATCATGACCACGGTGTCCGAGGACATCCCCAGCGTGGAGCGTGTGCTGATCGACGGCATCGAGCAGGGGCTAGTCTCCGTGCTGCAGATCATCGTGGTGGGTGTCTTCATGCTGCAGGCAGATGTAAAACTGACGCTGTATGCGCTCATTCCCCTGCCCTTTCTCGTGGCCGGTGCGCTGACCTACACCCGCACCTCCCGCGACCGCCACCGCAAGGTTCGCAAGGCCAGCAGCGCCATGAACTCCCTGCTGCAGGACAACGTCTCCGGCATGCGACAGATCAAGGCCTATGCCATGGAGCGCGAGGAGCATGACCGCTTTAACCGCGCCAGCGATGCGCTGCGCAGCGCCACGCTGCATGTGATGCGCATCTGGGCCATCTACCGCCCGGGCATGCATTTCCTGACCAGCATCGGCATGGTCATCGTCCTGTGGGTGGGCGCACGTGAGCTGATGGGCGGCAAGATCCAGGCGGGCGACCTCACGGCTTTCCTGCTGCTGCTGAAGTTTTTCTACGACCCCATCGAAAGCCTGCACCAGCTCAATCAGATCCTGCAGTCCGGACGTGCCGCAGGAGAGCGTGTGTTTGACATCCTCGATGCCGAGCCCGAAGCCGACACCACAGGCGGGCGCGAGCTGCCGGGCATCTCCGGCCATGTGCGCTATGAGGGCGTGGGCTTCAGCTACGCAGGCAAGACGCCCACGGTGCATGGCGTCTCGCTGGAGGCGCTGCCGGGGCAGACCATCGCGCTCGTAGGCCCCACAGGCGCGGGCAAATCTACACTGATCAATCTGCTGACGCGATTCTATGAATACGATGAAGGCGTGATCACCATCGACGGCGCCCCCGTTCATGAACTCAACAAAGCCTGGCTGCGCCGCAACATCGGCTACGTGACGCAGGAGAGCTTCCTCTTCAACGGCACCGTGCGCGAGAACCTCGTCATAGGCCGACGCGATGCCACGGACGAGCAGCTCTGGCAGGCGCTGCAGAGCGCCAATGCAGACGGCTTTGTGAAGCGGCTGCCCGACCTGCTGGACACCCATGTAGGAGAGCGAGGCGTCAAGCTCAGCGTGGGGGAAAAGCAGCGCATCAGCATCGCCCGCGCCCTGCTGCGCAATCCGCCCATCCTCCTGCTGGACGAGGCCACCGCCAGCGTGGACACCGAGACCGAGCGGCAGATCCAGGAGGCGCTGGAGCACCTGATGGCCAACCGTACCAGCTTTGTGATCGCCCACCGCCTGAGCACCGTGCGCAATGCCGACTGCATCTACGTGCTGGAACACGGCCGCATCATCGAGAAGGGCACGCATGATGAACTCATCTCCCACGATGGCATGTATGCAAAGCTCTGCCGCACATCCCTGATCGCGGCGGAGACGGCAGCGGCGGAGTGAGCCCCTCCGCACAACACCCAAGTAAAAAGCTTAATTTAAATACAAAAACACTGGAAACCCCTCCTGGATTTACATAAAACCACGCCATGAGCGTGGCATCTTCCTTCCCTAAAGTCTATCACCGTACTGCGGCACGGAACTGCAAAAAGCTCGTGATCGCAGTTCATGGCATGGGAGACCAGAGCCGGAATGACATGGTGCGCTGTGTGTCCAGCCTCTTTGCCCAGGTCTTTGCAGACAAAACCGGCATCGACACGCAGGCCATCCACCTGCCACAGGGACTGTGGGAGGGCAAGGACGTCAAGAATCCCGCCGAGGACGACATGATCAGCTACGCACCTGCGGCCGAGCATGCCACCGAGCTGCAAGAACTGGCTGACATCGCCTTTGCAGAGATCTACTGGGCGGACATCCCGCGCGAGATCGAGGACGCCCACCGGCTGGAGCCCTCCCCCCAGTGGGCGGCCAGCGTGGTGGACCGCCTGCGGCAGCGGAATGACCTGATGCGCAGCTACTCAGGCAGTGATGTGACCACGGGTGCCACGGTGGTGGAGGAGGTCGCGGAGACGCTCAACATTCTCAGCCGGGTGCTCATTCCTCTGGAGAAAGCCGGATCCTTCACCTTCGATCTTGGCCGTATCCTGAATCAATACCTGGGAGATGTGCAGCAGGTCGCTGACTATGCCTACGTGCGTGACAGCCTTCTCAAGAGATTCCGTGAACGCATAGACTACCTGGCGCAGATCAGCCAAGCCGAGGAAATCCACTTTGTGGCTCATAGCGAAGGCACCGTGCTGACCCTGCGCACACTGCTGCGGGCCATGAACAGCCGCCAGGGGGAATCCCCCGTGGCACCAGCGTGGCTGGGCCGTGTGCGCAGCCTGACCACGCTCGGCTCTCCCATCGACAAACATCTCTTCCTCTGGCCTGAAATGTGGGGCTGGCTGGCCGAGGGTGAGGAGGAGGTGAGCAGCACGCCTTTGGAAGATCGCGGCCCGCTGCTGGCTGAGCGCCGCACCCACTGGCACCCGCTGCCGGCCAAAATCCGCTGGCGGAACTACTACGACTATGCCGACCCTGTGGGCTATGATCTCGACACCATCCGGGAAAAGCTGGGGCTCTGGGGCTGCCAGAACTTTGAATTCACGAGCGATGACGACTACGGCTTCCGCCGCTACCCCCTCGCCGGCATGGCGCACATTGAATACTTCAATGACCCGCAGCTCTTCAGGCACATCTATGATCACGCGATTCATCCCGTGGCGGATATGGCAAAGCCAGCTGACACCAAGTGGGGCAAGCTGAGCCCTGTCATTCCTTTTGTGATCGTGGTGGCCATTCACGTGGCCGCCATCATCGTTTTGCATCATTCCATGCAGGAAGGGCAGATGACAGAGATGGTGAAATTGCTCAAAGGCACAGCCAGTACCACGAATGGCATGGTCGATTGGCTGCGGAGCTGGCCGGGCATGATCGCCTGTGGTCTTGTGCTTTCCGGCACCACATTCTGGAGCCGGGCCGGGGTCATCGACGGCTGGCGCATTGGCAAGACCTTCCCGTCCGTGCTCTTCTACTTTGGCACCGTAGGAATGCTGTTTCTGCTGGCTGGGACCGCTCGCGATGCCCCCTCTGCCGAGATGCTCACATGGTCCATCGCAGTCCCCTCATTGCTTCTGGTAGGGCTTGGCCGGGCCATCGACTCATGGAACCGCAGCACCGGCCGCTCCCCGCTGTGGGCGCTGCGCTGGCAGATGATCGTGGGAGGCGCAGCCGTGGGTGTGGCCTCTTTGTTCCATGTCAAAGATCCCAATGCCTCCCTGCTGACCGCCGTGCTCGGCTCGGTCACCTTCATGTATGTGTGGTGGCTCGGCGTGCTGCTGTATGACCTCTGCTACGTGTGGAAGCGCTACATCAACACCACAGGAGAAACCTTCATCAACAAGCTGCGCAAGAACGCAAAACTGAACCGGATGGACAAACAAGCACGCGTCGCGAAACGCTGACCACCACCGCCTACTGGCCCAGGCAGCGGCGCAGGAAGTCCACCGTCATGCCCAGCGCCTGACGGGCCAGCTCGGGGTCATAGCGCAGCCCCTCATCACGCAGGAAGGCGTGGGCGGCATTGAACTCATGCCAGGTGAACTTCACCCCGGCGGCTGTGAGAGTCTGGTAGATCATGGCACGGCCCTCGGCGGGCACGTGCGGATCCTGCCGGCCAAAGACGAGCATCATCTCGCCCTTGATGTCGGCAGCACGAGCGAGGGAGTCGTCGTTCATACCGGCGCCGAGGCTGCGTTTGTGCAGGTCGGTGGGGTAAAAGCACACCGATGCCGACACATCCGGCTGCAAGGCCGCACGATAGGTCAGGTGCCCGCCGATGCAGGGGCCAAAGGAGGCCAGCCGCCCGGTGCAGTCTGGGTGTGCTTTCAGGTAGTCCAGCACGGCGCGGTTGTCGAAATCATAAGCGGTCACGGGTTTTTCAATCTTGAGCTTGTTCCCCACATCCGAGCCCTCCTGATCGTAGGCCAGCACGGTGCCTGCGGGCAGGTATTCGTGGTAGATCTCCGGCAGCACCACGATGAAGCCATGCCCCGCCAGAAAAGCCGCCGTGCGGCAGATGGGGCCGGTGTTTTGGAAGATTTCGGAATGAAACAGCAGCCCCGGAAAGCGCCCCTCACCTGCCGGGCGCAGCACCAGCGCACGCATGGGGCCGGTGGGGGTGGAGAGTTCGATGGTTTCAGGTTCGCGGAGAGTCATGGTGAGCAGAATGAATTGAGCCGTCACGATGCCGATGCGCGCACGCTCCTCAATTCACAGTTTCCAATTTTGATTCGTTTCACTCCCCCTTCGGGCTCCCTGCGGCAGTCTATCTTTGCTGTGCTTCGATTCAGTTCGCAGTTTTCAGTCCCTGCGAGTGCCGCAGCAGCGTAAAGCTCTCACATCTTCCATGACTCCCGACTTTCCCTCCCGACTCGCCGGCATGCTGCAGGGCAGCTTCATCGCTGAATCCATCTCCCTGGGTGTGCACTGGATCTATGACCCAAACATCATCGTGCAGCGGCATGGCCGGGTGACGGGTTACCTGGCTCCGGGTGCCAGCTCCTACCATCCGCACAAGCAGGCAGGTGCGCAGGGCCATGCGGGAGATCAGGCGCTGCGGCTGCTGTCTTTCCTCCAACGCGAGAAGCGCTGGGATGCCACCGCTTTCCTCGCCGACTGGCAGGCCATGTGGCCAAGCTACAACGACTACGTGGACAAGGCCACCAAAGCCACTCTGGCCAATCTCCTGGCCGGAGCCAAGGCGGCCACGAGTGGTGCGGCATCCGATGAACTCGCAGGCCCTGCGCGCATCGCCCCGCTGATGGCCTTTCTCGCTGACAAGCCGGAGTCCGAAGCCGTCGCGGCAGCCATCGAGCAGACCGTCATCACCCACCGCTCATCTGAGACCATTGAGTGCGCTGACTTTCTCGCCCGTGCCACACATCGCCTCCTGCATGGTGGCGAACTGCAGAGCGTCATTTCTGAAACAGCTCCCGCATGGGCGCTGAAAGCTGCGGACTCAGCTACAGGTGCCGACGCCATCGGCCAGCTCGGCCGCGCCTGCCCCATCCCGCAGGCTCTTCCAGCCGTGCTATGGCTCGTTCGTCATCATGGAAACGATTTCGAGCAGGCCGTGATCGAAAACGCCATGGCCGGTGGCGACAACTGCGCCCGCGCGCTTGTTCTCGGCATGCTGCTAGGAGCGGCACATGGCATCGAGGCGATTCCTGCGGAATGGCGCGAGGGATTGCTGGCGAAGACGCAGTTGGAACGCGCGTGCGAAGGAAAATAAGCCCTTGGAGCGCGGACTTCAGTCCGCAGCACTCCGCCGAAGCACCAAGTTCTTAGCCACCCACCACTGCTCTCAACGTCGAACATCACCGTGCTTACACCACTCAAATAGACTAACACATCCTCAGCTTGAGCGACCTGCCGCGGAATAAATTCCGCGCTCCGCTACCACTCGCTGAACGGCACCGCGCTAAGATTTGAGTTCGTGTAGCGCATGTCGTGGCTGACTTCTTCACCAATCCACTCCGGCAGCGTGAAAGCGGTGTCTTCCGTTGGCAGCTCGATCTCCGCCACGATGAGCCCGTCATTCGCGCCGTGAAAGACATCCACCTCCCAGATCATGCCATCATGCAGCACTTCGTGCCGTGTTTTGTCGATCAAAGGCTGATGGCACAGCAGCAGCAGATCCTGCGCATGCTCCAGCGCGATGGGAAACTCGATCTCTGTGCGTGAGATGCCGGTGCGGCGGCTTTTCACGGTCATGAACGCCGCCTCTCCCACCACACGCACGCGCACCGTGCGGTCGGGATCGCGGGAGAGGTAGCCCTGGGCCATGCAGCGGCCCGGTCCGGTGGGCTGCCACCGGCCGGGCTTAAGGAGAAACTTGCGCTCAATCTCCGTGGCCATTCGTGCTTCAGGCCTCCTTGGAGGAATACAACGCCACGAGCGCGGCTCCGATGGACTGGGAGAGCTCTCCGAGAGTGGCGGGCACGATCTGGAGCTCGGCACGCTGTTTCGGGAAGAGGTAGGGCTGTGCTGCAGCGCGGATGCCACCGAGGTAGCGCTCGCGGAATTCCGGTGTGGTGCTGTCTGGGTCCACCAGACCACCGCCGATCACGACGATGCCGGGGTCCAGCGCCATGCAGAGATTAGCCACATGGATGCCGAGCGCGCGGGCCTGGATGTCAAAGATCTTCAATGCAAGCTCATCGCCCTTCTGCGCACGTCCGCGCAGGGAAAAGCCTTTGCTCCTCAGCGTCTCGTCGCTCTTGGCGAGTTCGTGATCGGGATACTTGGGCAGGAAGAACTCCAGGAACTGCGACAGGCCGGAGATGGTAGAGTAGGCCTCGATGCAGCCCCAGTCGCGGCCGCAGCCGCAGCGGAAGGCGGGCACTTCATCCAGCCCGTGGCCCAGCAGGTGGCGCGGGATGGGCATGTGCCCACCCTCCATGCCTGCGAGATGATCTCCGCTCAGCGGCAGGCCATTGGCATCCACATACGCAGCGCCCAGGCCGGAGCCGGGGGCCAGCAGGAGCACGGTGGCCTTGGAGTCACCACGTACGCGGGCGGCTTCACCCACACCACCGAAATCGCCGTCATTGCCCACATACAGCGGGATCTCGCGGCCTGCAGCCTTGGCGATGGCGGCGGAGTAGTCCGCGTGGAAATTCCAGCCGATGAAGCTGTCTGGCAGGTTGGAGGATTTTTCCAGCACACCATAGCGCTGGTAGGGCCCCGGCAGCGCCAGCCCCGCAGCCGCCACGCGATCCCAGGAGAGGCCGTTGTCTTTCAGAAAGCCTTCAGCCCCCTCCACCCAGCCCGCCACCACGGCGGCGGTGCCCGCCTGGGAATTCGTCGAGCTCTGGCGCAGGTGCGTGGAGACAGGCTCGCCATTGGCGAACACGCCGCCGGTCTTGGAAGTGGTGGCCCCGGAGTCGGTGCCGAGATAGATGTCGCGGGTAACAGTAGGCATATCAGGGCCGCGATATTGGAGAGAGAATGCCCGGTGGTCGAGCAGAATGAGCGGGAATGGGCGGGAGGGTAATCCGATAGGCAAATGGCTGATCAAATCGACGACTCAGACTGCAACTCAATCCAGCCAATTTTCCACCCGCAATCCCGGCACCTTTTGGAAATCGACCAGATTGCGAGAAAGCAAAAGCACATCGTGAGCGAGGGCAAGGCTGGCGATCCGCAGATCCATGGTGCCGATGCGTACGCGCTGGAAGTGCAGAGTATCAAAGGTGTCCTGCGCCGCTTGCGTCCAGGGTAGAAACCGCCACTTGGCCAGCTTGAGCAGCCCATTGAGAAAAAGGTCATAATGCACTGACAGTCGATCCTTGTCGGCAGCTATCTGGGCCAGCCGCCCACGCAGGACTTCTTCGGCGGTCATGACTGTGAGCCAGGGCTGTTCACCACGCATCAGAAGGCGCTCACGGAGAAGAGCACCCGCCGGAGAGCCACGATCCAGTTCTGAATAGTGGTTGGTATCAAGAATGACCATCGCGGCGGTCCATCTCCTCCAGCGACTGGCGGTTCACATCCTGCCGCCATTGCTCGCCTAATTTCATGGCATCGTCGTAGTCGGGGTTGTCCTTCGCCCAGCCAAAGGTGCTCAGCCAGCTCTCGTCCGTGGCATCCGTGTTGACGACCTCCGCCAACGACTCCTCCAGCAGCCTTTTCGGCGGCTCGGTGATGGTGGCGATCTGCGGATTCATGAGTGCAAGAATACCTTTACCCGAGCATGTTGGCAATGCCGAATCGGCTGCTCAGTCAGTCCGCTCTCCTTCACGTAATTCCTTCATCCACTCGGCCGTGTCGCGTGGTGGGCGACCACCCTTCAATGCAAAACCGATCATTGCCCGTGCTCCTAATGGGCGTTCGGAGAATGGCATCCTTTGAGGTGCCTGCTGACTGTCCAGCCACGCCAGCAGTCTGGCAGCAAGCCGCTCATCGAGGACAGAAACGCGTTGGATGGCAAGATCAACCGTGCTCATGGTTGGAAATTAGACCAGCCCGCACCGAAGAGCAAGGGATGGATCAAGAGGGCAGATCCCGCCTTTCAGCCACAAGGAGCCAAGCACACACGCATCTGATCACTACTGCAAAGGCAATCACAAACTCCCGCATCTCAACGCCATGGAACAAGGCAGCCTCAAAATGCTTGGCATTTTTCCTCCTGAGTTCCATTCATTGGCGTATGTCCCCAGTCATAACGCCAAAACTGTGTGAAGCGTGTGATTTATCTCCCGCAACAGTTACCGAGCCATGTGATGATGAGTCTCGGCCCTATCGGCTGTGCTCGGGCTGCCAGCACCGGCTTGCGATGCGCTCGCTCAGACCTGCGGAGTGGTATCGCCTCGCGCTTCAGCACTGCCCACACAACTTCTCCCTACACGACGATTTCTATCTTGATGATGGCACGGCAGATCAGCCCAAAGAGGAAGTTGTGGATGCGCATTTGTTTCCAGCCCCCAATCTGAATGAAAAAGCGGCAGACTTGGAAGGTCTGTGGGAGTTCACATTGACCCGCCACGCTCTGAACGAAGCTATTTACCAAGCCTGGAGACGTCATCCCCAGGTTTCTGCGCTCGCACTGCTAACTCAATGCTACGAAGCAGCGAGGAACACTCATATAAAATCAACCATCCTGAATCTCTGCTCTCATTGTTTGGGTGCCGCGTCTCCTGACCTTGTGCGCCGTGCATGGCGTGACTACCCCGAAAGCATGTACTTCGGAGCTTTAGCCAAGGCATCAGTTGCCTGCCTCCCCCCAGAGGAAGGGTTCAATAGATGCTTTGATGCATTCAAGCCACTGCCTCTCAAAGAGCAGCGCCGCCGCATGATGTACCTATACGAGTTCAAGAACTCTCAAATGCTCGACTGGATCGAAACACACATAGAACCGCCCATCACTGACGATTGGGGCAGACTGGCCTCACAATCTGGCATCACGTGGTCGCGGGTGACGAAATGGCTGGAGTCCGGCCGTCCTATGAGCCTCGTGGCTTTGGACACATTGAGCGGAGTGGTTAGAGCTGCTGAGGAGCGGCGATGGAAGAGGCATGTCCCAATCGAAGACCTTCCTTCCAGGGAGGAAGCGGAACGCTGCCTGCGCGCCTATGAGGCCACAGATGCAGCACCACGAATTCAGTATTCGATCAATCACATTCTAGAGTGCTTTCATCTTCTCAGTCCTCAGAGTGAGCGGGCTGATTAACCCTGTGAAAAAGACAAACCCTTCTCAGATAAAACGAGCCATTACAAGTGGCTGCCCCGCCTATCCAAGTCTCATTTTTACTATTTATGGAATCTCCGTATCAGCTCTTCAAGGAACACTGCGGGCCGAAATTCGATAAGTTCATGGCAGGCATTCATGTGAATCGCCAAGGAGAGGTGGAACTGAAATTCTGGCAGGAGAAACTGCTCACATCATTTCTCTCGACACACACCGTGCTAAACCTGAACAGAGACAAACTCCTTTCACTCATCCGTGATGGCACCGAAATGCTTTACAAATGTCCGGAGAACCAGTGTTGGGGTGACGTGCACTATGACCGAAAGGCCAAGGAATGGGGATGTGGCGAGTGCGGAACGGCATGGAAATCAGTCGCCTCGCTTCAGGATGCGATTCATGAAGCAGAGGTCGGACGAGTTGTCTCAGCGAAGTAAACAACCAGAAGTATCGAGAAAGCAGGTTCTCCACTCCATGAAAATCCAGGAGCAGGAGAACACTTGTTCCGTCGAAATATGCTTACTCAGACCTCACCCCACCGCCTCCACACACCTTCCGCACAGCGTCGGGTGTTCGGCATTGGCTCCTACATCCGGCAGATACTTCCAGCAGCGGCCGCATTTGCAGTGGGATGACTCCTGCACGACAGCTGAGAGATCGCCGCCTCGGGTGATCTTGAGTTCGCTGAGGATGAGGAATTCGTGGAGGGTGGCGGGGTCGTTGAAGACGGGATGATCAAAGCCTTCGGCGGGCAGCGTGAGCGCGACGGTGGCTTCCAGATTGGAGCCGATCTTCTTTTCCTGGCGGGCTTTTTCAATGGCCTGCTGGATGACGCCACGGACCTTGAGCAGCTCGTTCACCGCGAGGGTGGCATCGCTGCCGGGGAAGGCGGGATTGGGCTGCGGGAAGGACTGCAGGTGCACGCTGTCCTTGTGGCCGAGGTGCTCCCAGGCCTCGTCTGCGGTGAAGGCCAGGATGGGGGCCAGGAGGCGGCAGAGGGTCTCGGTGATCTCGCGGATGGCGGCCTGCGTGGCGATGCGGCGCGGGCTGGCGGCGGAGTCGCAGTACATGCGGTCCTTGGTGATGTCGATGTAGAGGGAGCTGAGGTCTCCGGTGATGAAGTTGTTGATGGTGCTGAAGACCTTGCGGAAGTCGTAGTGCGCGTAGGCGTCCACGCATTCCTTGGTGACGACGTGCAGGCGCTCGAGGATCCAGCGGTCGATGAGGGTGTACTCGGGCGCGGCGGCGGCGGTGTTTTCGCCGCTGAGATTGCCCAGCAGCACGCGCAGGGTGTTGCGGATACGGCGGTAGTTTTCGCTGTTCTGCTTGAAAAGGTCTTCTGAGAACGGGACTTCGTTCTGGTAGTCCACACTGGCCACCCAGAGGCGCACCATGTCGGCGCCGTAGGTGTTGTAGTAGTGGTCGGCGGTCATGGGCTTGGCGTTCTTGCCAGCGTTGCCCTGGTCGCTCTTGCTGATCTTCTTGCCGCTGGTGTCCACGACGAAGCCGTGGGTGATCACGGCCTTGTACGGCGCGTGACCACGGGCGATGATGCTCATCATGAGGCTGCTCTGGAACCAGCCGCGATGCTGGTCGGTGGCCTCGATGTACATGTCCGCAGGGGCGTGCAGTTCGGGGTGCTGATCCAGCACGGAGACGTGGGAGCAGCCGGAGTCGATCCAGACGTCGAGCGTGTCGTTGCCGCGCTTGGTGCCGGCAGGCAGGCCCACCTCCTCCGCCCACCAGGCGTCGTCTTTTTCAAACCAGAGATTGCTGCCGTGCAGGGCGATGATGACGGACACCTTGTTGATGATCTCGGGGTCCATGATGATCTCGCCACTGGCGGAGTAGAAGACGGGAAGCGGCACGCCCCAGGTGCGCTGGCGGCTGATGCACCAGTCCGGGCGGCTCTCCACCGTGCCGTAGATGCGGTTGCGCCCCCAGGCGGGCAGCCAGTGGACTTTGTCGATCTCGTAGAGCGCCTTGGCGCGGATGTCGTCCACCTTGATGAAGAACTGCTCCACCGCGCGGAAGATGATGGGTGTCTTGGAGCGCCAGCAGTGCGGGTACTGGTGCACGTATTTCTCATTCCCAAGGATGGCGCCTTTCTCCTCAAGCAGGGCGATGATGCCCTCATTGCTCTGGAAGACATGCTTGCCCACAAAGTCGGGCAGGCCGCACTCGGCGGTGTATTTGCCATCCGCATCCACGGGGGAGAGGATTTCCAGACCGTGCTCGCGGCCCGCCTGATAGTCGTCCGCGCCATGGCCGGGGGCGATGTGCACGGCGCCGGTGCCGGTGTCGTCGGTGACGAAGAGGGTGTTGATGACCTTCGACGTACGCGGGAGGAAGGGGTGCTGCGCCTCGCAGCCATTGAGCGCGGTGCCTTTGAGCTCCTCGTTGGCGTGGGCGGTGTCCAGCTTGAAGCCGGTGGCAGCGCCGAAGGCTTCCACACGGGACTTGGCGATGACGAGTTTTTCCACAAGGCCGCTCTCATGCGTGAAGGTGCCGCTGACGTAGTCAAAGGTGGGATGCAGCGCGATAGCGAGGTTGGCCGGGAGCGTCCAGGGCGTGGTGGTCCAGATGACGAGGGATGCGCCGTCGCAGCCAGGGGGCGGATTGACGAGGGCAAACTTTACATACACCGCCGGGGAGGTTTTTTCCTTGTATTCCACCTCGGCCTCGGCCAGGGCGGTTTGTGCACCGTAGCTCCAGAGCACGGGGCGCTTCATGCGATAGACCAGCTTCTGCTCCACGGCCTTGCCAAAGGTGCGCAGGATGCCGGATTCATACTCAGGATTGAGCGTGAGGTAGGGGTTTTCCCAGTCGCCAAAGACGCCGAGGCGCTTGAAGCTGTTGCGCTGGATGTCGATGTACTTGCGGGCCTCGGCCTCGGAGCGCTGGCGCACCTCCACGGGGGTGAGACCGGCGGCGGATTTCACCACCTTAAACTCGATGGGCAGGCCGTGGCAGTCCCAGCCGGGGACGAAGGGCGTGTGGAATCCGGCCATGGTCTTGGACTTCACGATGAGGTCCTTGAGGATCTTGTTGAGCGCGGTGCCCATGTGCACGTCGCCATTCGCAAAGGGGGGGCCGTCGTGCAGGATGAAGGTGGGTTTGCCCTTGGACTGCGCCTGGATGCGCTCATAGAGCTTTCCTTCCTGCCACTGGGCCAGACGCTGGGGCTCCCGGGCGACGAGGTCCGCCTTCATGGGGAAGTCGGTCTTCGGCAGGAGGACGGTGTTTTTGTAGTTCTTGGCAGTGTCTGGGGCGCTCATGATTCGGAAAAAGGAGCGCGGAGCCTAGCAAGATGGGGGCGTGTGGCAAGGAGGGAGAAGGGGCTGGCGGGCGACTTTGCAGCCCCAGGCACGCTCCTGCCTCCTGAGGGCAGAAAGCGTGAGAATGGATATTTTCAGGTGCCGAGCGGAGTACCTGAGTAAGCTGACGACTCAAACTACCACCATGCGCCGCACGTTTCTCCTTCATCTGCTCTCTGTCCTCATCACCACCGGCGCTGTGGCGCAGGACGCTGCGCTGCCAGCGAAGGACAAGTTTTTCCTCTTCCTGCTGGTGGGCCAGTCCAACATGGCGGGCCGTGGCGTGGTGGAGGAGCAGGACAAGGTGGTAAACCCTAATGTGCTGATGCTGAGCAAGGAGGGCAAGTGGGTGCCTGCGATGGACCCGATGCACTTTGACAAACCGGCGGCGGGCGTGGGCCTGGGCAAGACCTTTGGGCAGATCATCGCCAAGGCGAACCCGGGGGTGACGATCGGTCTGATCCCGTGCGCGGTGGGCGGGTCGCCCATCGACACCTGGAAGCCGGGGGTGTACTACCCCGCGACGAAGAGCCACCCGTGGGATGACATGGTGAAGCGGGTGGAAACGGCGCTGCCTGCGGGCACGCTGAAGGGCATCCTGTGGCATCAGGGAGAAAGCGACAGCAGCACGGGGCTGGCGGAGAACTACAAGCCCAAGCTGGAGGATCTGGTGCAGCGCCTGCGCACGCTGGTGAAATCTCCGGAAGCACCCTTCATCGCGGGGCAGATGGGGATGTTTGACGGCGTGCCGTGGAATCCGGAAAAGGGACTGGTGGACAAGGCGACGCGTGATCTGGCCAAGGAGGTGCCTCACATGGCCTTTGTCACAGCAGAGGGTCTGAACCACAAAGGTGACAAGGTGCACTTTGATTCCGCAGCGTACCGTGAACTGGGCAAACGCTACGCAGCAGCGTATCTGAAGCTGACAAAGTGAGCCCGTAGGGGCGGGAGGTCACAAAAGGAGGCGAAGTGGGCACAATAAGCACCGCATGAAGTGCCGTATTCCCACGCATCATGATGCGCACCTTTCTTCCACTGCTGGCTTTGTCGTTCACGACCTCCCTCCATGCTGAATTCAAGGCAGGGGCGGCGATCATCGACATCACACCGCCAAAGCTGCCGGTGCTGGTGAATGGCGGCATGCTGAGCCGCTATGTGGACAAGATCAACACGCGGGTGAATGCGCGTGCGATTGTGGTCGCGGATGGGAAAGAGCAGATCGCCATCGTGGTGGCAGACAGCTGCATGATGAGCCGCGAGGTGCTGGATGATGCCAAGAAGATGGCTGCGGCCAAGACGGGCATCCCGGCGGATCACATGCTGATCTCCGCCACGCATGCGCACTCGGCACCGGCATCGATGGGCTGCCTGGGCACGGATGCCGACCCGAGCTACACGCCCTTTTTGAAAGAAAAGCTGGTGGAGGCGATCGCCACGGCACAGTCAAAAATGGTGCCATCTTGTGTCGGATTTGGCAAATCGGACGCGGCGGAGTTCACCGCGCTGCGGCAGTGGATTCGCCGCCCGGACCGGCTGGCGGAGGACCCCTTTGGCAACAAGTCGGTGCGGGCCAACATGCATGCGGGCCGGAACTGGGATGACGTGACCGGCGAGTCCGGACCGGAGGACCCGGACCTGACGCTGATCTCGATCCAGACCAAGGAGGGCAAGCCGCTGGCGGTGCTGGCGAATTTCTCGATGCACTACTTTGGGGACAAGGACATCAGCGCGGACTACTTTGGTCTCTTCTCAGACGGGCTGGCGAAGCGGATCGATCCTGAGGGGAAGATGGTGGGGATCATGTCGCACGGGTGCAGCGGAGACATCTACCGGGTGGACTACAAGGTGCCGGAGAAGGACAGGCCGAAGCCGACCATCGATGAATACACGAGCGGGCTGCTGGACATCGCGCAGAAGGCGTATGCGCAGATCAAGTACAGCGTGCCGGAGACGGTGGCGATGGCGGAGACGCGGATGACGCTGAAGTATCGCACGCCGGACAAGCAGCGGCTGGAGTGGGCGCAGCGTGTGGTGGCTGAGATGGGGGACCGGCTGGCGAAGACGCCGACGGAGGTGTATGCGAGGGAGCAGATTCTTTTGAATGAGCGGCAGCAGACGGAGATCGTGGTGCAGGGCTTGAGGATCGGCGAGATCGGGATCGCGACAACGCCGAACGAGACGTACGCGATCACGGGGCTGAAGATCAAGGCGGCGAGCCCGCTGAAGGACACGATGGTGATCGAGCTGGCGAATGGCGGGGACGGCTACATCCCGCCGCCGGAGATGCATGCGTGGGGCGGCTACAACACGTGGGCGGCGAGGTCTGCGGGGCTGGAGGTGAATGCGGAGCCGAAGATCGGAGCGGCGGCAATCGCTGCGCTGGAGCGTGTGAGCGGCAAGCCGCGCCGTGAATGGAAGCTGAGCGAAGGGGCTGCAACGAAGGCGGTGCTGGCCCTGAAGCCTGCGGCGTACTGGAGGCTGAATGAGTTTGCGGGGCCGGTGGCGGCGGATGCGAGCACGCATGGGCATGATGCCACGTATGAGCGGGATGTGGCCTACTATCTCGATGGTCCGCATGCGGCGGCCTTTTGCGCCGGAGGCGAGGTGAACCGCGCACCGCATCTGGTGGGGGCACGCATCCGCTCGCGCTTTGTGGAGCTGGGAGATCAGTACAGTGTTTCCTTCTGGTGCTGGAACGGGATGCCGAATGAGGCACGCGATACCAGCGGCTGGTTGTTTTCACGCGGGCATGATCACGCGCTGAATCTGCTGGGAGATCACCTGGGCGTGGGTGGCAAGAGCGGCAACACGGGCAGGCTGGTCTTTTTCAGCGGTGCGGATGACAAGGCGGCCGTGGCAGGAAAGACGGAGCTGCCGCGCTGGCAGTGGCAGCATGTGGTGCTGGTGCGCGATGGCAAGAAGGTGCGCGTGTATCTGAACGGAGCGCTGGAGCTGGAGACTGAAGCCAGCGCAGGTGCTGCGATGCGGCCTGCGGATTTCTTCTTTGGCGGACGCTGTGACAATGAGTCGAGCTGGGAAGGGCGGCTGGATGAGGTGGCTGTTTTTGACCGGGCGCTGGGGGCGAAGGAGATCGGGAAGCTGGGAGTGAAGTGAGGGAGAGGCCGGAGCCCGGCATTGCCTGCGTGATCCGTAGGATGGGTGTGGCGAAAGCCCGCCCGTCCATCAGCGTACGGCAGACAGTGTGGGGTACGGTTATCCTCGTGGTCGGGCGGTTTGGCGGAGAGGCGCTTGTGCGTGAAGAATGTTCTGCCCGCCAAACACACCCAACCTACCGCCCAGAAGCCCCGCTGTGCTATCCAGAGCTTGCCGCATCGTTTGCCCCGCAAACCACCTGTCGATGAGGGAGGGCATTTTGGGGCCGCATGTGGCTTGAGTTCTGGCCGGGCCTGCCGCACCTGTGGCGTGCTCATGCTTTCACACCGCCTTTCTTTTCTCTGTGCGCTCGGCCTGATGGCTGGCGCTCCGCTTTCCGCGCAGCAGCCCGCCGCGCCTGTGCCGACTCAGGCCAATGTGCCGTATGGCAAGCATGCGAAGCAGGTGCTGGATTTTTATCAGGCGAAGGCGGCGGACGGAGGAGCGACTCCCCTGCTCTTCTTTGTGCATGGCGGCGGATGGATGACGGGAGACAAGGTGAACCCGGACTTTTTGAAGCAGTGCCTGGATGACGGGATCTCAGTGGCGTCGATCAACTACCGCTTCATCCCGGATGCGCAGGCGGAAGGGATCACGCCGCCGGTGAAGGCGTGCCTGGATGACTCGGCGCGGGCGCTGCAGTTTGTGCGCAGCAAGGCGGCGGAGTGGCGCATCGACAAGGACCGTATCGGCGGCTGTGGTGGTTCAGCGGGTGGTTTTACGGTGCTGTGGCTGGGGTTCTCGCCGGACATGGCAGATCCAAAGAGCGCTGATCCGATCGCGCATGAGTCCACGCGGCTGAAGTGTGTGCTGGCCTTTGTGCCGCAGACCACGCTGGACCCAAAGCAGCTTAAGGACTGGATTCCCAACCTCGATTACGGCCCCCACGCGTTTGGTCTGGGGAGCATGCAGGAGTTTCTGGACAAGCGGGAGAGTCTGATGCCGTGGATCGAGCGCTTCTCCCCGTATGCGCTGGCCAGCAAGGATGATCCGCCGGTGCTGCTGTTTTATGACAGCGTCGCAGACCTGGGCAAGCCACCGACGAAAGACCCGGTGCACTCCGGGAACTTCGGCGCAGGGATCGCGGACAAGCTGAAGGCCGAGGGGATCGAGCACGAGATCAACTACAACAACGACTACGGGCACATGAAGTACCCGAACCTGTTTTCGTTTTTGAAGGAGAAGCTGGGGAGGTAGGGGGCGGGGAGCTGGCTGAGGTACAGCAGAACGGTTCCTGAATCGGCAGTGCTACTTTTGAGCCTTGGGTGTTGCCGCATCAGACTTGATGGTGGCAGATGAAGCTGAGGGCAGAGTGTAGCCGTCCGGCAGCATCTGACGGCCGTTCACGATCTTGAGCTTGAGACGGGGGTCTGCCAGCAGGGCTTTGATGAAGGTCGCACACTCCCCCAGCGTGTCTGGGGTTTGATTTCTCGGATGCATCGCATGTTTTCGCGGCCAGATTGCACTTTCAAAGCTGTCCGGTGTCAGGCTGCCATCAGGATGCAGCCAGCCCGCAAAAATGACTGCTGACTGATTTTCAGCATCTTCGGCTATTTTTTCAAGGACTCCCACAACAGCTCTCGCGTGGCATCTTGTGAAGAGGTCGTAGCCGATGCTGTAATATTTACCCGGCTGCATGCCGCCCTTGAGCACAGTCAGCGGTTTAAACCGCACTTCCAATCCATTTTTTCGCGAAACCTGCACTACGCCAACAGCTATGTCAGAGGCGCTGCCCACCGCAGCGTCTGGCGCGTGGCGGTTCAGGGAGAGATTCAAGGTCTCAAGTGATGTTGGCTCAACAGTTGCAGGGTTCAGCGCTTCAGGACGAACGGCGTTCGCTGATTGGATTAAGACCCATTTTACACCTGTTGGGGAAATTGTAATCTTATCAGCAAACAAGCGAAATCTATCCCCCACTCTTAATTCGGCTACAAATTCACCCCTGTAGCGATTATCTTTCACCAACCAGTACTCGAGCAGAATTTCATGTGTGTTGTTGATGCCTTTAATTGATCTTTCCACCTTGAAAGTTGCAAGGTATTGAGTGCTGATCACAGGATCTGACTTGGGACCAGGCAACTCTTTTGTGTCACCTTGTGTGATTTGTACTACTTCGCCGTCTGCTATAACGGCGCTTTTCTCGTTCATCTCTGCAATTGTATATCTTTGCTCTTGATCAGCTTTAACAAGCGCGACCAAACAACATAGAAAAAGTAAAAATATATTCTTATATTTCATGCATCTATAATTCATTGCTTATGATTCGTTCCCGGATTGGCCCAATCATTACTGGTGTCTGCACTTTTTATGCCATTTTCCTCCACTGGTCCACCCGCATATATTTCGTCATCCGTGATTCCGATTAATGGCACCACGAATTTAGATGCGCTAAGCGCATTATCGGGGTCTGTATTACTAATGGTCGTTTCAAAATCGTTTGCCAGACAATCAAAGTCAGTGTCGTTCAATCCTCCAGTTTGTACTTCGTTATTTGCATGCTGGCGGGGCTGCTACGGAACTTTGGGAGTCGCGGGGGACGGCGCATCAGACTTGATTGCTCCAGATGAAGCTGAGGGCAGAGTGTAGCCGTCCGGCAGCATCTGACGGTCGTTCACGAACTTGAGCTTGAGGTCGGGCTTCTCCACCAGGGCTTTGATGAAGGTGATGCATTCTTCCAGCGTGTCGGGGGTTTGAAACACCCCGCCCCATTTGCTGGACCGTGGCCACACCGCGCTGTCCAGTCCTTCGGGTTCGAATGTTTTGCCATCCGGCTGCAGTCGGCCCAGAAGGATGACTGCTGGCTTGCCCTCGGCAGCGGCGGCGATCTGCGGCAGATAGGCAATGCGATAAGGAGAATGGTGCGGAGTATAATCGACTCTATAGGTTATGCCCGTCTGTATGCCCCCTTTTAGAGCAGTTCTTACAGTGAAGTGCAACTGCAAGTCCTGTTCGCGATCCACCTTCATCGTTCCGATGGCAATCTCCCCTGCACGGGCCACCGCAGCTTCGGGTGGCAGATACATCAACACATTGTCTCGATCCTTTATATTCTTGGGTGGCGATGCATCGGAAGCACCTGATGGCAAAGTGTAACCTTCTGGCAGCATTTCCTGCCCCTTTACGATCTTGAGCTTGAGCTTGGGATTCGCCAACAATGCTTTAACGAAGATGATGCATTCATTCAGTGTACCTGGCGTCTGATGCCTGGCATGTGTGTTGTCACGTGGCCACAATGCCCCCTCCATGCTTTCGGGCATAAGAGTCCTGCCGTCCGGCTGTAGATTTCCAAGTAGCATAACCGCCGACTTGCTCTCAGCAGATTCGGCAATTCGAGGTATGACCTGGGGATAATTGATGCGGTTTTTAATATCTGGATAATCGACTATGTAAGTGCTGCCTGGTCGCATGCAGCCCTTGAGCACAGTCTGCGGTGTGAAGCGCACCTGCAGCCCTCCAGCACGGATTACTTGAACCGAACCAACGGCAATGTCTCTGGCATATTCGACCGCCCTTGAGGGTGGAGAGTTCCCCAGCATCCCGGCAACGGCAACCTGGGTCATCAGAACCAAGGCAAGCAAAGAGGATTTAGTCATTATATTTTTTGGTTTGATGTTGTTTCCCGGGATTGGCCCAGTCATCCGAAGCATTTTGATCTTGCTTGTGGGGCAGCGCAGCATTGATGGCGTCCCACTCGATGTAGTAATTTGAAGTGGAACTTGCAGGTCGGCTTGGCGCAGGCCAGGCACTTGGCCAGTCAAGACCATGTGAGCCACCAGCCTCCAGTGCAACATCGTCTGTATCAACCAGATTGTCAGGCGGCTTGCTGATACGGTCTAGCGTATAACCCAGTTCGCCACGGCCTGTAGAAATGAGATTGTCAGCTGTACCCTCTCCGTCGTCGTCGTAGCTCTTGACTCCAGGCATGCCATCCACGCCTAATGTGTAATGATTGGAATTGAGTCCAAATATCTTGTCCGTATTCCACGACCACCCATATTGCCACGGAGTATTAGGCGCGACGAGATTACCCAGCAGGGCGTCGGCATTGGCAATCTGCCACACATGCCGTTGCTCGTGCAAGAGCAGAGAAAAAAACGCATCAATACCGTCGGGAATGCTGGTGCCACTGACAGCCCCGTATTCATCATCTCCATCCAGTAAAGTGTCATAGAATTTGATTTGAGTCTTATCCGGTTTTACACTCCAACCCCACTTTGTAATACCCACTGTTTCGCCAATTGATCCATCAGGACCGATTGCTTCATTTCCATACACTAGGTTTACATCCTGCGCTCCAGCAGCCTGCCGCCAATAAAAAAACCAGTTTGGGTCTGTTCCCGCATCGTTGCCAGGATTATTTGTTTCATCCCTTATGAAGAACACCTCAAACCTGGCATTGGCCACCTCGTTGCCGTCATACTTGAGACGCACGGTCTTGGAACCAAAGTCGGTGTTGTTCTGGGGCAGGCCGGTGAAGGTAGCGGTGGCGGTGAGGTATTCGCCGCTGACGGTGGCCTGCCCGCCAGCGGTATCCCAGGAAAGGGCCGAACTGCCGATGGCATCCACGGTGAAGGTGTATTTGGCCTGATCTGCGGCTGACTGGTCAACCACACCGGGCAGATGTACTTTGAGCTTAAGCGTGAGGATTCCCACTGTGGCATCTGAGAAGGTGAACTCATTGGCACCGTCCGGGATGCTGGCGGGGCTGCTACGGAACTTTGGGAGTCGCGGGGGACGGCGCATCAGACTTGATTGCTCCAGATGTAGCTGAGGGCAGAGTGTAGCCGTCCGGCAGCATCTGACGGTCATCGACGATCTTGAGCTTGAGGTCAGGCTTCTCCACCAAGGCTTTGATGAAGGTGATGCATTCCTCCAGCGTGTCGGGGGTCTGAAACACCCCGCCCCATTTGCTGGACCGGGGCCATACCGCGCTATCCAGGCCTTCGGGTTCGAATGTTTTGCCATCAGAATGCAGCCGACCCAGGAGAATGACAACCGGCTTGCCTTCTGCAGCAGCGGCGACCTGCGGCAGATAATCGCGGAAGTATTGGCGTCCCAGGGGGTAATCCACGACGAAGGTCTTTCCGGGCTGCATACCACCCTTGAATATGGTCTGAGGGGTAAAGCTGATTTCCAGACCATTGCCGTGGTATTTGCCAGCGTCATTCACATGATTTACCTGCACCACTCCCAATGCGATGTCTGTGGCACTCCTCACAGCTTCTGCAGGGGGACGGTGGTTCAGCGCCCTCATTTTATCATCAGGCGGGGCAGCGACAGCATTCTCTTCTGGCAGGGCATGGCCATCTGGAAGTGTCTCCCTTTCCTTCACAAGCTTGAGTTTGAGTTTAGGATTCGCCAGCAAGGCTTTGACGAACAGGGTGCATTCCTCAAGCGTATCGGGAGTTTTATGCGGAGCATAACTTTGCGTGGTGCGCGGCCACACTGCACCCTCCAGACTGTCAGGAGTCAGCGTCCTGCCATCTGGCTGCAGTCGGCCCAGGAACATGACTGCAGGCTTGCCCTCAGTGGCGGCGGCGATCTGTGGCATAACGTTGGGATAATTGCCCCGAGTACGCTCATCGGTATAATCGACAACGTAGGTGCTGCCCGGTTGCAGATTACCCTTGAGCACTGTCTGCGGCGTGAACCGCACCTGCAGGCCGCGGGCACGGCTCACCTGCACTACGCCAACGGCGATATCGGTGGCATCTCTTACTGCAACGTGGGGAGGAGCGTGGCCCAGCATTCCAGCCAGTGCGACGGGAGCCATCAAAAACAGAGTGAGAAGTGGGAGTTTAGCCATGAGCAAGATGCAGCAATTATTATGAAGTCCCGAGCGCGAAATTGCCGCATCGGCTTATAACCAAGTGCCGTTCATGCAAGGCACCTTTTTGCGCCACGTTCACGAACGCCGCTTGAACACCACCAACAACATGCCCGCCGCCGCCACGACCATCATGACGATGATGCTCCATGATATTGATGAACCAGGTTCCACACTCGGTGCTGGTGAAGCCGAACGGGGATTTCCCGTCCCAGATTTTGAAATCAGCGGAACCTCCGTCTATTCCACTTTTGATGGCACCAAGCCATTATGATTCTGAGGTTGTTTTGTCTCAGCATTTCCAGCGGCGTCGCTGCCGCCTCGCTCTCTTTTCTGGACTATCTTCAATGCCATCTCCCGTATCGGGTAGATCGTGGTCCCCGTGCGGGGGCCTACATCGACAGTATCGACGACGTGCCAATCGTCTTTGGACAGCTCGGCTAAATCGCTTTCGATCTCCGCTGAAATCTGAGATTGATGGAAAACGGCTTCCATTGCCACCAGGCGCAGGGCATACGGTGTCGAGGCAGCTTTAGCCAAAGCGATGGCTCTTTTCTGATCGATGGGCAATCCCACCATTCCAGAGGCTAGATAAAGCAAGGCGGAGCCATCTGTTGTGGCATTCAAATCTGCGGCAAGATACTGCTGCAAAACCGCAGCTCTTTGCCTGATTGCCGCTTGCTTGCCGGCTTCATCTAGATTCACCGGGACAAAGGCGGCAAGACGAATCAGTTGCGCCTTTTCCACCAAGGAAATGTTGTCGGATTTTCCCACAAGGGCATCCAGTTGGAGGGCTATTGACTCGATCAAAGCACCATCGGTCACCGTGCCCGATTGCACAGCGTCCACCATTCCTCGCATTGTGCGCATGTTCATCACTGACTGCGCATTGCAGATCTGGCTTCCATGAATGAATGCGAGTGCTGCTGCGAAAAGCAGGCGGCAAAAGCGATTGGCCATCAATGGTTTAGTCATCTGGATCATTTAGGGTTTTGTGTTGCATGCCTGGATTTGACCAGTCCTCGAGGTTAGCTGATCCGTTAGTCCAAGTAGGTTGTTGTCGAAGACAATAATATTCCACATCTCGAAGTCTACCTCCTGGCATTGCGTTGTAGTTAAACGCATCGAGATAGGTTGATGCATTGGACGGGTCGTATGGATGCCCAGGAATCAAGATGGCCTCTGTTGAAAGTCAGCTCTATTTAGGCACAACAATTCCCTTTTTACCCTCTTCTGAACCAGTTGACCTGCTTGTCGTCGCTGGAGGTGACTTTTCCAATTGGTCAAAGATAATTCTATTTTGTGGTTCGGACGCCTTCGGGCTGTTGAGCATCCACACACTCCAGGTGGATTCATCAACCTGCATCACATTGCTGCTGGCGGTTTAATAGGGCACGCCACCAATGGTATTGTACAGGTATAGACTCAATGCCAGGCATGAATGGCACTCGGTTAAGGGCATGGGTCGTGAGTTTATGAGCGCTGTGACATGCAGCCTGCAGCGACGTGACGGGAGGCCGCTGCTGGAGAATGCGGCGTGCAAAGGGGGCGCTGGGTTTGCTGCCCGGCTGCTGGCGCAAATACCCAGGGCGGCCTCGCTGAGGCTCGGCGGGCCCTGGGCTGCGATAGGCCGCACCTTTGGTGCTGAGAAGGTGGCTGCCATGAGATCGAAGCGCCGCCTTAACCGAGTGCCATTCATGCCTGGCACGAATGGCACTCCGGAGACTTCGACGCGGGGATCGCGGACAAGCTGAAGGCCGAGGGGATCGAGCACGAGATCAACTACAACAACGACTACGGGCACATGAAGTACCCAAACCTGTTTTCGTTTTTGAAGGAGAAGCTGGGGAGGTAGGGGGTGCCATATGGTGGGTAGCTGTGGCTCGCTGGAGTAATGCTCAGTATTTGCGGCTTGGGATATAGTGACCTGGTAGTTTGTCTTTGTGCATGACTGTTACTGCGGCCGGCACACGCAAGGGATTCGGAGTCTTGCTAAAAAGGCACGAAATCGACCATGAGAATCAGTGATTATACAACTACATACCAGGTCAATGAGAAGCCACGACGTATACACCAGAGTGATTCAAGCCGGCGCTCTGATCCTGGGCCTGTCTGCGTCATGCAGCACGAAGGCGGAGGAGCCGACTCAGGAGTTCTTCGCTGACATGCGCAAGATGGCGGAGGAAAGCCGAAAGCTGAGTGTGATCGCCATGGAGAGTGACCGGTCTGTTGCTGCGGTGAGGGCGGATCTGGCTGGACCGTGGACTTCGGTCATCATCTCCCTCCGGCGCGACCACTCCCTCCAGGGTACAGTTTATGCAGGGTTTTGCCTCACCCGAGAAGGTGATACTGCAAGTGTGGCCCCTTGGATGGAGAGTGAAGGCAGGGTGAGAGTGGGCAGCAGCCACCCGCTGGCAAAGCCAGAGGTGGAGAAACTGCTCTCAGAGGCGACACTGTTTTACCTGGCGTCCACGCTGACGGTGGCACCGGTGGAAAAAGCGGGTCCAAGACCTGACAATCCTGACAAGGTTGTGGAGTGGAACTTGCGCTACCGGAGCGCAGGAGGCATTCAGCACAACCGGCTGGCTGAAACCGTGGACTATGGAATGGATATCCGCGTGACCACGTCAGACGAAATGAAGCAACACAGCAACATGTGGGGAAACCACTGCCCCGTCGAATTTCAAAAATGGGCCGCCGCATTTGGAAATCCACCCTCGCCATAACAACTCAATGCCTGACATGAATGGCACTCGGTTAAGAGCATGGATCGTGAGTTTATGAGCGCTGTGACATGCAGCCTGCAGCGACGTAACGGGAAGCCGCTGCTGGAGAACGCGGCGTGCAAAGGGGGCGCTGGGTTTGCTGCCCGGCTGCTGGCGCAAATACCCAGGGCGGCCTCGCTGAGGCTCGGCTGGCCCTGGGCTTGTCTCTACATTTCCCCATCCTTGAAGAGATAGAGCCGTCGCGGTAGCGATGGCCAAGGACTCGGAATGGGAGCAGACACCAGCAGACCGCCCCTGGGCTCAGGACTCACGATCCTGCTCGTAGATAGGCGCTGGTGTCTGTCCCTGCCCGGCCGTGAAGCCGAACCATATCCAGTGCCCATTTTCACCAATGGCAGCCCGCAGACAAGCTCGAACTCATGCCGGTTTTCCCACCCTTGTCCTGGCTCCAACAAGGCCAGCTCCCTGCACAACCCATATCCCACCCATGACTGCTTCATCTCCTCTGCTTACCCTGCCACGTCTTGGCATCGACATCAGCAAGCTCACCTTCGACGTGCATCTCTGCACGCCCGGAGGTCGCACTCACAGCGCGCAGTTTGCCAACAACCAGGAGGGCTTCGCCGAGCTCGACGCCTGGCTCAAGCTGCACCGTGCCAGCAAAACCCAGGCTGGCATTGAGGCCACCGGCCCCTACGGCGTCCTGCTGCTATGGCACCTGCACACCCAGGGCCACACCGTTTATCAACTCAATCCACGCCGGGTCAAAGACTACGCCCGCAGCCTTGGCCGGCGTGTCAAAACCGACGCTGTGGATGCGACTGTCATCGCCGCTTACCTCAAAGGCTGTGAAGACCTCAAGCCTTGGGAGCCTGCCTCCCAGGCGCTGCAAGACTTGCAGGACCTCGTGCGCCGCCGTGACCAGGTGATCATCTCACTCAATGCCGAGCGCAACCGCAAGGAGAAGGGCACTAACAAGATGGTGGTCGCCTCGCTGGAGCGCCTGATCAAAAGCCTCAAGGCCGAGATCGCCAAGCTCGACTCGGCTATTGAGGCTCATGTGCTCAAGCACACGGATTTGCAGAAGAGCCTGCGTCTGCTGCGCTCCATCGATGGTGTGGGCCGACTGGTGGCCGTAACCATCCTGGCGGAGGTGCCGCAGATCAGCGTCTTTGAGCGGGCGCGTGATGTCGCCGCCTTCGCTGGCCTGACGCCGTCGTTGTGCCAGTCAGGCACCAGCGTGAGGCGGCGTGGCGCCATGACCAAGGAGGGCAGCGCCCTGCTGCGCAAGATGCTCTACATGGCCGCGCTGCATGCTGTAAAGAGTCCGCGCAACGCCTTCCACAGGTGCTACCTGTCGTTCGTGGAACGTGGCAAATCCAAGATGTGTGCCCTGGGAGCCATCATGCACAAGCTTATCCGCGTCGCATTTGGTGTGCTCAAACACGACTCACCCTTCGTGAAAAACTTTGCCAAAGTGGAGGCCTGAAAAATCCAAATCTTCGCTCTTGCGCTGACCATATCTTCGATAGGCCGCACCTTTGGTGCTGAGAAGGTGGCTGCCATGAGATCGAAGCGCCGCCTTAACCGAGTGCCATTCATGCCTGGCATCTTTTTTTCCTAATCTTATGCATCTGCCTGTGAAACCGGATCACGTCACGCGTGCCACCTTGCCCGACAGCTACACCTAGCATAGACTACCAGAACCGTATGATCACTGTTGGCTCAGTCAGTCGCGATGAAGGCGCTGCAAAGTTTTACTTTCTACAGGAAAAGATCAAAGGGCGCCGCAAAGCCATCAATGAACTGACCCACAAGGATCCGGACTTTGTCTTCTGGATTTATCCTGACGGGCAGCTGTTCGATGCAAAGGATGCGCACATACGCAACTACCCCAAAGGCTGCCGCTGGATTTTGGATGACAAGCCGGATTATGGCGGGTTCTTGAGGGGCCGTGTCGCAACCAGCATCAATGGCCAGGTGATTGTGGTGTATTGCAGGGAGGAAGCGCTGGCTTATGACGTGGAAAAAATCGGCCAGTTCTTGGACGGCATCAGCCAGCTGCCTGTTCCGCTGGCAGATGACGCGCTCGTGATCAGCGATAACGGTGACATTTATGGCACCCTCAATGATATGGAATCAAGGCTGATGGCGCTCAATCAAGCCGCGAATCCACAATGAGGTGTTTTTGCATCATGAGTCAAACGCCAGGCATGAATGACGGGGGAAGGAAGTGCGAGAGACGCGCACTGGCTGTTGGTAACCGCCGGGTGGCTGAAGGCTTCTCGCATGCCACCGGCATGCGGCATTGAAGAGGAATTGGGGGCTTGCGAATCCGGTGGTTCACGCTGCACCGCTGCGCGGTTCCGCTTCACCACCGGCTAGTTTCCCTGCTCCTTTCAGGAGCTTCTGAGCGAGGCGGGAAAGTGGGTGGGCTGTAGTGCCAGGATTTTTTCGGCGAGATAAACCGCGGCGGCTTGGGAACCTGACGCCCTACCTGCGCTGGGCATGTGGAGCCTGGGGTGTGGCGGAGCGCTGCGGGCTCGGAGGCGCTCCTGAGGGGGATCAGCCTTCGATCAGGCCCTCCAGATCCTGCTCGGTGAGGCCTTCCATCATGGGGGTTTGGTCGTTGAGGGCGGCTTCGACGAGGCCGCGTTTTTGGGCCTGGAGTTTGAGGATGCGCTCTTCGACGGTGCCGCGGATGGCGAGGCGGTAGGCGTTGACGACTTTTTGCTGGCCGATGCGGTGGGCGCGGTCGATGGCTTGGGATTCCACGGCGGGGTTCCACCAGGGGTCGGCGAGGATGACGTTGTCGGCGGCGGTGAGGTTGAGGCCGTAGCCGCCGGCCTTGAGGCTGATGAGGAAGATGCGGCAGGCGGGGTCTTTCTGGAAGCGGGCCACCTGGGCGGGGCGGTCCTGGCTGCTGCCATCGAGGTAGGCGTGGTCGAGCTTTTCGGCCTGGAGGTGGTCGCGCATGAGGCGGAGGAACTGGACGAACTGGCTGAAGACGAGGAGCTTGCCGCCGGATTCCAGCACGGACTGGATCTGGCCGAGGAGGGCGGGCCATTTGCCGGAGAGGTCGTCCTGGTCGAGGCCTTTGATGACGTCTGGCTGGACGCCGGTGAGGCGGAGGTCGCAGCAGACCTGGCGCAGACGGAGGAGGACGGTGAACATGGTCATCTTGGCCCCGCCCTGGCCGGAGCGGCGGCGGGCGGCCTTGATCTCCTCCCGACCTTCTTCGAGGATCTTGCGGTAGAACTCGCTCTGGACGGTGCTGGGGGTGCACCAGAGGATCTGCTCGATCTTTTCCGGGAGGTCTTTGAGGACCTGGCGCTTGGTGCGGCGGAGGAAGAAGGGCTGTGTGAGCTTCTGCAGGCGGAGGGCGGCGGCGCGCCCGGCGGGGAGGTCGAGGCCGGACTGGATGGGGGTCTCGAAGCGTTCTTTGAAGGAGCTCTGATTGCCGAGGTAGCCGGGAAGGGTGAACTGGAAGATGGACCAGAGATCGCGCACGCCGTTTTCCAAGGGTGTGCCGGTGAGGGCGATGCGGCCGGTGGATCGGAGGCTGCGGAGGGTCTTGGCGGCGTCGGTGTCGGGGTTTTTGATGAAGCTGGCTTCATCCAGGAGCACCAGACCGAGCTGGAGGGACTGGTAGTGCTTCACGTCTCTGACGATGAGCTGATAGGAGGTCAGGACGACATCGAACTGGGGGATGGATTGGAGCGCCTTTTCGCGGCCGGAGCCCTGGACGAGGAGGACTTTGAGGGAGGGGGCGAAGCGCTCGAACTCGGACTGCCAGTTGCTGAGCAGAGATTTGGGACAGACGACGAGAACGGGGCCGCCCTGGGGGCCTTTGCGCTGCCGGAAGAAGAGGGCGACGGCGATGCTCTGCACGGTTTTGCCGAGACCCATTTCGTCGGCCAAAATGCCGCCACGGCCACGGAGGACGCGGGAGGTCATCCAGCAAACGCCTTCCATCTGGTAGGGACGGAGCATGTGGGCGAGGGGGCCGATCTCGGTGCCAACTTCATCACTGGTAACTTTTATATCGTTACTTTGATCCACATCCGCATGACCGAAGTAGGAGGCGTGGGCACCGTGGACGCGGGCACCATTGGGGGTGAGCTCGAGGGGGACATCGCGGAGGGATTCCTCCAAATCATCGACGGCGGCGACGTCCAGAATGTAACGCTTGCCATTGGCTCCCTGGACGGAGCGCTGGCCGGAACGGACGAGGCGAAGCACCTCGGTGCGGGGGAGACGGAAGCCATCGGCAGACTCGTAGGCGAGCTCCATGCTGAGCCAGTCGCCGCCACCCGCTCGGCCACCGGCGCCCTCCGCCTGACCGGGAGGCGGGACGAAGCGGGTGCGGGGAGCGATGCGCTGGATACCGCGAGTGGCGGAGCGCCAGCGCTCACCTTCTGTAACGGTAGCAACGATACGTAATAGTGTCAGTTCGGAGGCATAGAAGCGGAGGACATTTTCGCTGCCCTGGAGACGCCAGAGTGTGCCCTCGGGCTTGAAACCGAGGCTCTCCATGCGGCGAAGGAGACGGATTTCTGCATCCACGTTTTGAGCGTAAAAGACAAAGGCATTGAATTCGTCCTGAATTGGGAACAGCGATGCCTGAGGCTCACCAAGGCGCACGGGCCAGCGGTGAGTGTTGTAACGGGCGGAGAGTTTCGCATCGACCACTTGTAACGATCCGTCGAGCTGGATTTCGAACTCGCAAGGGACGGGTGCGACGTGGAATTTCTCCAGTCCTGGGCCGCGCAGCTCGAGCTGGAAGCATTCGCCGAGGGGCTCGCCCTGCTCAGCCAACCAGCGTAACGGACGAGTAACCGGGCCACGGTTAAGATCCCCGGCCAAGGCGGTGAGGGCTGGGGTGTCTGCTAGATGGCGGAAGAGGGAGGCAGTCTCCAGGCAGAGCCACCAAGGGCCGAGGACGTGGTGCTGCTGGCCACCCTCCAGGCGGAGGCGGACGTTTTGGGAGTCGGCCATCTCGACCACGAGGGGCAGGCGGACGTGCTCCGGGGCGACGTGGAGGGGGCGCTCCTTGCCATTGGGGCGGCCAATGAAGACACGGGGGTGCTCGGCGAGGGTCTGCAGGAAGGTGTGCACGCTGTCCCCGCGCAGGGAGATTGGGAGGGTCTGGGGCTGCTTGACGCCCTGAGAGACGAGCCAGGCGGCGAGGAGGGAGGTTTCGGAGTCGCTGCCGCCGGGCTCGAACCGGATGAAGACGCCGACGGGCTCGCGGAGCTGACCTTGGAGGAGGGTGTCCGGGAGGTAGATGGAGTAGCGGCCGGGAATGTGGAGGGGGACGAGGGTGGGGCTCGGGGGCTTGGCTG
>APMI01010822.1_pt1 | contig 95545 bp, 89 predicted proteins | sample 667938 | NCBI WGS metagenome assembly APMI01 (sample SAMN01084076, study PRJNA167559) | wastewater metagenome | biome: Wastewater | place: Denmark: Ejby Moelle, Odense | collected 2011-11-28 | reverse complement strand
AAAATAACAGGAGGCCGCTTATGGGTGCTAAAATTTCAACTTCAGGAAGTGCAAAGCGTGGTACATTCCAAACCAACGCAGAGCCAAATATCATCCCATTCGTGGACGTGATGCTTGTTCTTCTGATTATCTTCATGGTGGCGGCACCGATTGCCACAGTGGATATCAAGGTTACTTTGCCTGAATCAAAAGTTCTTCCGTCTAAAAGACCACCTAAACCTACATATGTATCTTTAAATAACGATAGCGGATCAGCCACTTATTTCGTAGGAAATAATCAGGTTGACCCAATGGAAATCGGTCAAGAGGTTTTAAAAGAAGTTCCCCGCAACGATAGAGAAGCGGATACTTTGGAAAAAATCATCACTACACGTATTTATGTACGTGCAAACACCGATACACCTTATCGTAATGTGGTCTTTATTATGAACCGCCTTCAAGAAGAAGGTTTTTTCAAAGTCGCTCTGGTTGGCGAAGATACTAGACGCTAGCCAAAGGAGAATGAGATGATTTCTCTTATGAGAATCCAAATTACAGCTTTAGGGGGGGCATGAGATGGGTGCAAAAGTATCTACATCTGGTTCCGCCAAAAGAGGATCATTCGACACCAATGCCGATATGAACATTATTCCGTTCATCGACATTCTCTTGGTGCTTTTGATTATCTTCATGGTGGCTGCCCCAGTTCCAACTACGGACGTTAAAGTGGACCTGCCACCGCCGGTTCCACCTCCTCCTGATAACCACCCTAAAAAGCCAACAGTTGTTGACGTTCGCGACGATGGCACAGGTAATGCTGTGTATTTCGTTGACGGTGCATTAACAACACGTGATGCTTTGCCGGATACTGTACTTGCGCATATTAAAATTAACGTGCCAGATACACAAAACCGTCTTTTAGAGGTTATCCGCGTGCGTGCCGACCAAACCCTTCCATATGGTGAGGTTATGGGTACAATGGCATTGCTTCAGGAAAAAGACTTCCAAACCATTTCATTGGTTGCTGAATCTGCAATTGATGAATCACAGTTAAGACAATAGGGGGACAGATATGGGAAAATATCGTATTTGGTTCATCCTTTTGTCAGCCATTTTATGGTCAGCGGCACTTTGGGGTATTTCAAAGATTAAGCCAACTATTATCCAAGACTTGTTCAAGGATACTAAGGCAATCAAGACTGAGGTAGAGCCACCTCCACCTCCGCCACCACCGCCACCGCCACCAAAACCAGAAGTTCCACCTCCTGCGAAAATTCAGGAAGTGAAAACCAAGGCAATTAACATTGACGTACCACCTGACCCTGTTCAACGTGATGTAGTAGAACATACTACGCCACCGCCAACACCGGTTACCAATACGCCTGTTGCGCCGCCTCCATCTCCGCCTGTTGTTGCACCTGTTGCACCACCATCTTGTGCTGAGAGGGATTCTGGACCTTCGCAAATTCGTGCATTCAACGTTGAGCGTGCATACCCACAACGTGCATTGGATCAAGAACTTGAAGGTACAGTTCGTGCAACATTGCAGATTGATGCAAACGGTAACGTTACTGGCGTTTCAGTTAACTCATCTTCAAACTCTGTATTCGATTCAGCGGTACAGCGTGAAGCGGTGAGAATGAAATACAGACCAGCTCGTAGAAACTGCGAAAACGTTTCAGGTAGTGCTTCACTTACTGTTCAATTCAAATTGGACTAATCTGGTTGAAATAAATTATCAAAGGCCACTCTTCGGGGTGGCCTTTTTTATTGGCTTGAAAATTGATGAATTGGAGGCTAATGGGGGGCAATGAATATGAATACAAAAAAAATTGGTGTTGTTTCACTTGGTTGCCCCAAGGCACTAGTGGATTCCGAACGAATTATTACCCGCCTTCGTGCCGAAGGTTATGAAATTTCACCTGATTATCAAGGTGCCGATGCGGTATTGGTAAACACATGTGGATTTTTAGATTCGGCACGTGCAGAATCACTTGATGCAATTGGTGAAGCTATTCGTGAAAACGGCAAAGTTATTGTAACCGGCTGCCTTGGTGCCGAACCTGACGTTATTATGGCAGAACATCCAAAAGTTTTGGCGGTTACTGGCCCACAACAATATGAACAAGTATTGGGCGCAATTCATGACGCAATTCCACCGGAACATAAACCGTTTGAAGACCTTGTGCCGGCATCGGGTATTCGCCTTACACCACGTCATTATGCATATTTAAAAATTTCAGAGGGTTGCGATAATCGTTGCTCATTCTGTATCATTCCATTTTTGCGCGGTGATTTGGTTTCGCGCCCCGCTAACGCAGTAATTGCCGAGGCTGAAAATTTGGTGCGTGCAGGTGTGAAAGAATTACTGGTCGTTTCACAAGACACATCGGCTTATGGACGAGATATTAAATACGCGACCTCATCATTCAAGGGCAAAGAATATCGTGCCAAATTTTATGATTTAGCGGCCGCATTAGGTGAACTTGGGGTATGGGTACGCATGCATTATGTTTACCCCTACCCGCATGTTGATGAAGTAATTCCATTAATGGCGCAGGGAAAAGTCTTGCCATATCTTGATATTCCTTTCCAACACGCAAGCCCACGTATTTTGAAAAAAATGGTGCGACCGGCAAATATTGAGAAGCAAGCAGATAGAATTAAAAAATGGCGCGAAACATGCCCCGATTTATGTATTCGTTCGTCTTTCATTGTTGGCTTCCCAGGAGAGACCGAAGAAGATTTTGAAATGCTGGTTGATTTTGTACGTGATGCCGAAATTGATAGAATTGGCGTGTTTAAATATGAAAATGTTGTTCACGCAACATCACGCGATTTTGATGAACAAGTTCCAGAAGATGTTAAACAATCACGCTGGGAAAGATTGATGGAAGTTGCCCAAGAAGTCTCGGCAAAACGCCTTGCGGAAAAGGTTGGTCGCGAAGTGGACGTTATTGTCGATGAAATTGACGAAGACGGCACCATTATCGCCCGCACCATCTGGGACGCACCCGAAGTCGATGGCAACATCTTTATTGATCCATGCGAAGGCGTCAAAGTTGGCGACACTTTCAGCGCCCGTATCGATGAAGCGAGTGAGTATGATTTATATGGGGTGAAAATTTAAATCACCACTCTGGCTTCGCTCACTTGGCGATTTAAAAATATATATAGCAAAATTTAAAGGCTTGGGATTTCCCAAGCCTTTAAAACTTATATGTAAAAGATTTTTAGAAACCACGCTTTCCAAAAATCTTTTCAACTATGTCACAGTATTTAGCCGCGATGAGATAGGAAAAGTGTGAAGCGGTTTTCTGTAAATCGAAGAGCAAAATTTGCCATGCGAATCTTTAAAATAATGCGAGGGTGGGAAGTTGCTAAAGCCCCGGTATCCAATTCGTTCCCGCCAATGGTAAGCCCGCCATTGCCGCCGCCTCTATGGTCAGGGCAACTAAATCCTCACGTTCAAGATGGTGGACGTTTTGTTTGCCGCACGCCCGCGCAATTGTGGTCAATTCCATATTTAGGGTTTTGAGATAATTCTTCAGGTGTTTCGCGCCGACTTCTGGGGTCAGGCGTTGTTCCAAAATCTCGTCTTGGGTAGTTATACCAACTGGGCATTTGCCAGTATGGCAATGGTGACAGAATCCAGCACAAGTTCCCAACGCCGCATAATCTGCCGAAGCATCATGATGCGCACCATCTTGGTAATAGGTTTCACCATTACAGCCAAGGGCAATCAAAACCCCCTGCCCGATTGAAACCGCATCAGCACCCATTGCCAATGCTTTGGCAACGTCCGCACCGGTTCTTATACCGCCCGAAACGATTAATTGCACTTTACCTTTCATATCAAGATCTTCGAGTGCCGCAACAGCCTGTTTAACTGCGGCCAAGGTTGGAATACCGATATGTTCGATAAAGCAGGTTTGGGTTGCCGCTGTGCCGCCCTGCATCCCATCAACCACAACCACATCCGCACCCGAATGAACCGCAAGTTTTACGTCATTAAAGGTTCTGGTGGCGCCAACTTTTACATAAATTGGTTTTTCCCAATCGGTGATTTCACGCAATTCGGTGATTTTAATCGCAAGATCGTCAGGGCCTGTCCAGTCAGGGTGACGACACGCCGAGCGTTGGTCAATCCCTTCTGGCAATGTACGCATACCAGCAACACGCGGTGAAACCTTTTGCCCCAAAAGCATACCACCACCACCTGGTTTTGCACCTTGTCCAATAACCACCTCAATGGCATCGGCCTTGCGCAAATCATCGGGATTAAAGCCATAACGTGATGGTAGGCATTGATAAACAAGGGTTTTTGATGACAAGCGCTCTTCTGGCGTCATGCCGCCATCGCCGGTGGTGGTAGATGTGCCAACCTCTGTGGCGGCGCGCCCCAATGCTTCCTTTACGTTTGCTGATAATGAACCAAAGCTCATACCGGCAATAGTAATTGGAATTTCAAGCTCGATTGGTTTTTTGGCAAAGCGAGTTCCAAGAACGGTTTTGGTTGAGCATTTTTCACGATACCCTTCGAGAGGATAACGTGAATTTGACGCGCCAAGAAATACTAAATCGTCAAAGGTTGGTAATTTCCGCTTTGCACCCATGCCACGGATTTCATAAAGACCGTGTGCCGCTGCATTGCGAATATAATCAATCGCAGAGCGGTCAAAACTATAAGATTCTTCTTTAGAAATTGATTTATGTTCAGCCATTTTAATTTTCCTGACCTGAATTAATATTCTTGGTTCGCGTCTGCGTTCCAGTGATAAAGCGACTTGGAAGAAGCAATGCGTTTAAATTCTTTGGGACTATATTTTGCAAAATCTTCGCCTGCTTTTGACAATAATTCGGCAACCGCCACATAATCATCATCTGTCATAGGTTCAAATTGGGCATCTGCCCCCAATGACTTCACTTCACCACGAAGATAGATAATTGCCTCATAAAGACTGTCACCAAGTGCATCTGCGGCGTTGCCACAAATCACCATCCGCCCCGCCTGTGCCATAAAGCCAGAGAATGAACCAACGGACCCGCCAACCACGATATCTCCGCCTTTTAAAGATATGCCACAGCGTAATCCCGCATCACCATTAATCACCAAAAGCCCGCCATGCGCCGATGCACCCGCACCATTGGATGCAAAACCTTTGACATGGATTTTACCAGACATCATGTTTTCACCAACACCAGTTCCCGCGCTGCCTGAAATGGTGATGTCGGCATCTTTGTTCATGCCGCCGGCATAATAGCCCGCATGACCGTCAATAAGAATTTCTAATTCCTTGTCACAGCCACAAGCAATAGAATGTGCTCCGCCAGCATTGGTAATTGCAATTTTATCGCCGGCATTGGCATCTTTGTGAATGAAATGATTGATTTCACGCACCGGGGTTTGTTCAAGGTCGAATGCTACGCTGCCCATACATACATCTCCTCTGGTGCGGGTTCGAATACATTGGCGTTTTTAATATCTGGCAAATGTGCCAAAGAACGGAATTCAGATGCAATCGCCACATAATCATCGGTTTCGGCAACCATTGCCGGCTTGCAGGCGAATGGATCGCGCACCAATGCCAAACTGTCGGCGGTTCCCATCAAGAAGGTATAAAAACCATCGAGTTCATCAAAACATGCTTGTAAGGCTTGTTTCAAATCATCGCCTTCGGACAAGCGCCATTCAATAAACCTACATGCCGCTTCGGTATCATTGTCGGTTTCAAATTTAATTCCACGTGGTTCAAGCATACGGCGGATATAATTTGGATTTGACAACGAACCATTGTGAACAAGGCAGAAATCTTCGCCCGCCGTGAATGGGTGCGCACGCTCTGGCGTTACCGCACTTTCGGTTGCCATACGTGTATGACCAACAAGGTGAGAGCCTTTTAGATTTTTAAAGTCATAACGGTCAGCAATTGATGCAGGCAAACCAATATCTTTATATAGATCAATCTTTTCACCAGTTGATAAAACATAAAGTTTTGGATAATTTTCGGCAATCCAATGCTTTACAGGCTCAGGGTTGCCAGAAATAGAAAGAATTGCGTGATTATTCACGGCATGAACTTTGGCAGGTATGCCAAGGTGTTGGTTAATTGCACCTTCTAAACCCTGCCAATTGAATGATGCCCCCTCAGCTGTAAGGCCTGAATAAAGGCTGATTTTCTTGTCAAAATTCCCAACACTTGACGAGAATACTGCAAGTCCCGCCGAATCTGGCCCCCGTTCGGTCATGCCGACAAGCATCGGAACCATAAATTCGCCAAGGCGATTATAAAGTTCCGGCTTTTTTAATAATAATCCAACAATTCCACACATTTTGCTTTTCCGTTATCAATAAAACTCAAGATATGATTTGATTTCCCAGTCGGAGACATGGCGCATATATTCGACCCATTCCATATGCTTAACTTTAAGGAATTCATCGACCACATCACCCAATGCGTCTTTTAACACCGTGTCTTGTTCAAGCGCGATTAGTGCCTCGTGCAGGTTTTGCGGCAGGGTTTCGATACCCATTTCTTTGATTTGCTCTTGGCTAAAATCATATAGGTTTTCGTTAATTGGATCTGGTGGTGTGATTTTATTCTCAATCCCGTCAATCCCTGCGGCGATTACTGCGGCGGCGGCAAGATATGGGTTGCAAGAACCATCGGCAAGGCGCATTTCAATCCGTCCACCTGGAATACGAACCATGCAAGAACGGTTATTATCGCCGTATGAAATATAGGCCGGCGCCCATGTTGCCCCCGATAGAGAACGGCCAACTACAAGGCGTTTATATGAATTCACACTTGGCGCACAAATTGCCGATAATGCCTTGGCATGTTTTAAAATCCCGCCGACAAAGTGATAGGCAAGTTCGGATAAATCGAGGCCATTTTTATCTGATTTGTCTTCAAATAGATTGCCTTTGCCACCAATCGGACCAAGCGAGATATGCATATGCATACCGTTACCAGGGCGGTTGGAAAATGGTTTCGGCATGAATGAACAAACAAGACCTTGTTCACGTGCAATTTCCGATGCCGCCATTTTAAAGAAAACATATTTATCCGCAGAAGTTAGGCATTCATCATAGGTATAATTAATTTCAAACTGACCATTGGCATCTTCGTGGTCGATTTGATAAATATCATAACCAATAGGTTTTAAGTCACCTACCAGTTTTTCAACAAAAGCACGCGCCGCAGAAAGACCTTTGTAATCATAACAAGGCTTGGCAAGGGTATCCCCATCATCAAACGGGGCAATCGTGCCATCTGGATTTTTCTTTAATAATGAAAATTCAGGTTCTAACCCTGTAAACATTTCATAACCAAGTGCCGCGAGTTTTTCACGCTGTGCCTGTAAAACAACGCGCGTATCAATGTGCCATGGTTTATCCTGCACATGACCATCGCAAACCATACGGGCAAAACCTTTTTGCCATGGTACAAGCGATAGCGTGCTAAGATCGCCCTTTGCCATGAAATCAGGGCTATGGGGTGCAAGACCAAGACCCCAAACCGCAAAACCAGCAAAGCCAGCGCCAACATCCAAAATATCTTCCAAATGATCGGCTGGCACCGCTTTGGTTTTTGCCACGCCGTGAATATCGACAAATTGCGCGAGAATGAATTTTACGTCATTATCCGCAATGAATTTCTTTGCTTCCACAAGGTTCATAGATCGCCCCCGATTTCCAAAAGTGTTTTGAATAAATATGCGCCATAGGTGGGGTCGCAATAAATGCGCACCTTTGGCAAACCCGCCTCCTCTGATAGTAATATTGTCACGCCGACACCCACCATTGAGGTTAGAAACAAAGGTAAGTCTTTTGCATTGGCTTTGACAAAATCAATTGCGCAAGATTGGGATAAAATCTTGTAAATTGCCTCTCCTTCAAGCAATAAACAACAATCCTGACGCAAAACTTGATAAGCATGAGCAGGTTTTGGAAGGTCGTAAAATCTGCTTACGCCAACCCCCTCAAGCAAATATTCACTTATCCCAAGACGCATGATAATTTTATCATTATCAATTATCGCCGTATTGTACTTTTCCGGTAGTTTTACGCCTTGGGATTTTAAAAATTCTTCTGCACCCTTGCCCTTGATGCCAAATTTTTCTGCATTTGAAATGTCTTTGATAATAAGACTTTCTTTGGCAAATTCAGTGGTGGTTATATTTTCAAATGATAATGGTGAAATCATTATGCCACCCCTTTTTGATTTAGGTTTTCAGGGTCATAAAATGGGGTTTGCGCGATATTTGCCGCAACAAATGATCCATCACTAAAACGGATTTTGATTTCACGGCCAATTTGTGCAAGCTCTGGCTTTATGTGGCAAAGCCCAATTATTTGCCCCAATTTCGGTGATTTGGTGATGGATGTAATCCGCCCCGCAATTTCGCCGTCATGAATAATTAGGTGGCATTCCTGTGGTGGCGCCCCCTCATAATCTTTTGGCAATGCAAAGCCTGCTAAAACCTGTTTTTGTGGCTTTGAATTGATGATTTTAAGGCTGCGTTGACCGATAAAGAATGGCTTGTCCATTCTAACCGCCCAATCAACGCCGGCGTTATAAGGTGTCGAAAGCCCATCAGTATCTTGACCGATTATTATATGCCCTTTTTGAAGCCTTAATACCCTTTGCGCCTCAACCCCGAACGGAGTTGCACCATCATTTATGAAAGCGTCCCAAACTTTATGAACTTCGAGTGCAGGTGCATGGATTTCATAACCCAATTCACCAACAAAGCCTGCGCGAATTATGCGGCACTTAACCCCCGCAACAAATGCTTCGCGATAGCCCATAAACGGAAAATCATCCAAATCTAAATCGGTAAATTTGCCCAATATTTTTTTGGAATTTGGCCCCGCAAGATTTATTGCGCCGAAACTTCCAGTATGGTTTACAATCCCGCAATCAAGTCCCCAAATCATATTAAGGCGGCTTAATTCGCGGTAAATATTCGCCGCACCTGATGTTGTAGTAGTGAAATAGAAATGATCTTCTGCGAGGCGGGCAATGATGCCATCATCGACCACTACACCAGTCTCATCACAGGCAACGCCATAACGCGCCATTCCAGTTTTCAAACCTTTATATTTTGAAATATAAACACGTTCCAAAAATTCTGCGGCATCAGGGCCAATTACTTCTAGCTTGCCCAATGTGCCAACATCAATAATACCGACATTTTCATGCACAGCCATCACTTCGGCGTTTATTGCATTTTGGCGCGTCATACCAACACGGGCATAATATTCTGGTCGCTGCCAATTGCCGGCAAGCATAAAGATTGCATTCAAATCCCCATGCCGTGAATGTAATGGGGTTACGCGGTTTGGAGAGAACCCGCGACCACCCAAATGCTTCATCGGCACGGGGTGATAGAACGGCCTTGCAGTTGTTGTTCCGACTTCAAATGGTGTTTTATTTGTAAGGCGCGCCAAAACCCGCAGGCCATTCATATTGGAATGTTTCCCCTGAGAAGGACCCATGCCATTGGTGGTATAACGTTTCAAAAGCTCGATATTATCAAAGCCTTCTTGAACCGCGTTTTTGAAATCTTTTAATTGCAAATCTTCATCAAAATCGACAAAATTTTTGCCCTTTTCATGCTCTACAATTGCCCAAGGATGATTTGGTTTTTGGGTTTCTGGCAATGATTCTGGCAATTTTATTTTGCAATTCTTGACAAAATTTACGGCATTTATGCCTGCGATTTCACCATCAATCGCACGGGTTTCATAGGTATAATTGCCATTTAATTTCCCACATGAAAAAACCGAATTTGGTAAAACATCAGGAATAAATTGCGAGCGCGCATCATCAAATCGCATTTTGGTATTTGCCTGATATAAAAGATTCAAAGCAGGCGCAAATCCAGTTGCCATAACCACGCCATCACACGCAATTTCTGCCTTTAACGCACCAGCAAGACCATCATTAAATTCATGGATTTTTACGCCAATAACATTTTTATCTTTGCCGGATTCGGCCTCATAAATGCAAGAACCAGAGTAGATAGGGATATTTTTTGCGATAAAGTCACTTAGGGGCGGCAATTCATCGCCACTGCGTAAATCAACAATTGCCTTTATATTTATACCATAATCAATCGCCGTTTTAGCGGCCTCATAGCCATAATCATTGGCAATTAAAAACACAGCATCATTAATTGTTTTGACCGAATATAATTTCAAAAGCCGTAAAAAAGCACCTGCAAGCATTATATTTGGTAAGTCATTATTTCTAAAAACTGGTGGCTGTTCAAATGCACCACTGGCCACAATCACGGTTTTTGCGCGCATTTTGGTCATATGGGTTTTGTGAACCAATGCCACCCAATTATCGGCATAATAACCTGCCGCATAGCAATCTGTGAAAATGCGGATATTTGCAGCTTTGGCACGCTCGATTAAATCATTTGGAATACTGGTATAATTAATGCTGCCGCCAATTTGCGGGTTTTCATCAATCAATACGACATCAAGGCCATTTTCTGCCGCAGCCAACGCCGCAGATAATCCCGAAACACCGGCTCCAACAATCAAACAATCGCAAAATCCGTAATCTTTGGAAGTTTTGATTTTTGGGGTTTTAAAATCAACATTGCCCAAGCCAGTCATAGTACGGAACATTTTTTCCCACATTGGAAACAATGCCTTGGTATGGAAGGCCTTATAATAAAAACCAACAGGAAGGAATTTTGAAAAACGCCCTAAAATACTTGCTTTGTCTTTTTCGACACCGCCAAAGGTATTGACGGCTTTTAATTTCATTCCATCTTTTACTTTGGTAACATCTGCACGGATATTCGGAATAAAATATTGCCCTGAAACATCATCAACTATCACATTCATATCGTGATTAGAAAAAGATGAAACGCTGCGCGGGCGGTGATATTTAAATGATCGCCCAAGAATTTTCACCCCATTCGCAAGCAAGGCACTGGTGATGGTATCACCTTCGAAACCATTATATTTTTTGCCTTCAAATGTAAAAGTAACTGATTTCTCGCGATTGATAATTTCGGAGGGTTGTGGGGCAATTCTCATTTTGCGCCCCCTTGGTAAAGATAGGTTTTTAAAATTGTGTCGGTTAAAGTATCGCGTTCAGCAACAAACCAAGTGTTTGAAGGGCTATGGCACCAAAATTCTTTTTTAACCCCCGGTGCACCATTTTTATTGAACACATAATCCGACCATTCCTCATCGCTACAAGTATCAGGATTTGGCGGTGTTTTTATTGCGCCCCAATAGTAAAACTCGGAAATTGGTCTTTCGCCATTTATTGGGCAGGTCATAATTTTCATGTCTTACCCCTCCCCTAATGTCCGACCGAAGCCGCGCCTTTTTCACCCGTAAGCTCATAATTTTTGAAGCGCTCGGACGAAAATGCTGTGATTAATTCATGTGGTTTATCATTGGCGATTGTGTATGCCATTGTCTTTCCAGAAATTGGTGTTGCCTTAAAGCCATAGGTTCCCCAACCGGCATCAAGATAGAAACCATCAATACGGGTTTTGCCCATAATGGGGGCAAAATCAGGCGTCATATCCGCCATGCCGGCCCATTGACGCATTACCTTCACCTCCGACAGGAATGGAAACATATCAAGCATTTGCGCACTTAACCCTTCTGGGAAATCGAGGGTGGATCGGGTCGAATGCACCTCATATGGGTCAAGTGATGCACCCATTACCAATTCACCACGTGATGATTGAGAAATATAAATATGCAAAGAACCTGAAACCAAAATTGTATCAAGCCACGGCTTTAAAGGTTCTGAAACCATTGCCTGAAGCGGGTGTATAAAAATTGGCGTATCGATATCAAGCATTTTTAGAATTCTTGGGGTTGAACCTGCGGTTGCCGATAAAACCTTGGTAGTTTCGATATAACCCTTGCTGGTTTTTACGCCGCAAACTTTGCCGCCTTTGGTATCAATACCCAAAACTTCTGTGCGTTGGTGGATTTCAACGCCGCGCATATTTGCACCACGACCATACCCCCAAGCCACAGCATCATGACGCGCCACAGAACCAGGGGCATGGTATAACGCCCCCATAATTGGGTGATGCCCACATTGTAAATTAATCATAGGCGCATGTTTTTTTACAAAATCGGGCCCGACAACTTCGGAATCAATACCATAATGCTTGTTTACTTCTGCCCGCCAACGAGAGGTGCGCATTGCCGCATCAGTGTGCGCAAGGGTAAAGTGACCGCGATTTGAATAAAATAGGTTTAAATCAAATTCGGTTGATAAATCCTTCCAGAGTTCGAGGCTCTTATCATAAAATTGTGCCCCTTCTGGTGTCAGGTAATTTGAGCGGATGATAGTGGTATTACGTCCTGTATTACCACCACCAATATAGCCTTTTTCAAGAACGCAAACATTGGTTATGCCAAAATCACGGGCAAGATAATATGCACATGCAAGACCATGACCACCGCCACCGATAATCACAACATCATATGATGATTTTAATGCGTCGGGTGCATCAAACATCCTTGGTTCTGGGTGTTTTTTGGAAAGCCCAAATCTTAACAATCGCCAAGGCATGTTTTGCACCCTTTCATCATCTGAAAACTACCGTTTTATTGCCAAGGATTAGAACACGGTCTTCGATATGGTAACGAAGCCCACGCGCAAAAACCTGTTTCTCAACATCTTTGCCATAACGAACCATGTCTTCTGGGCTATCGGAATGATCAATTCTTATTACGCTTTGTTCAATAATTGGCCCTTGATCCAAATCAGCAGTTACATAGTGGCAAGTAGCACCCACCAATTTCACCCCTTTATTATAGGCTTGGGTATATGGTTTTGCGCCGACAAAACTTGGCAAGAATGAATGGTGGATATTGATAATCTGCCCTGGATATTTGGCACACATTTCGGGCGACAAGATTTGCATATAGCGCGCCAAGACCATGACATCGCCTTTAACATCTTCAAAAATATCCATGACTTTTTGATACGCCTGAACCTTGTTTTCAGGTGTTACCGGAACATAATGAAATGGGATTTTATGGAATTCAACAAGTTCACGGAAGGTTTCATGATTGGAAATAACGCATGGGATTTCAACATCAAGCTCTCCCGAACTCCAACGACCAAGAATATCGTATAAGCAATGTTCAAGTTTTGAAACCAAAATCACAACACGTTTTTTAACTGCGCTGTCGGTTAATTTCCATTTCATATCAAACTTTACCGCAATTTCAGCAAAACCAGCCTTGAAGGTTTCAAAATCTATATCAAGGCTATCGGCCAAAATTTGCTGACGCATGAAATAGGTATTTGTGCTTTCATCTGAATATTGCGCGGCCTCGGTAATCCACCCTTTATGAGAGGCAATAAAATTACTTACGGCGGCAACAATGCCAACAGTATCAGGGCATGTTAATGAAAGTGTATAAAATCTTTTAGTCATTCTGGTATTCCTTTTTCGGCAATACCTTCATGCCTTTTATAAACTTATGTGCAATGCAAATTTGCATTTTATGCAACCCTGTGAAACAATAGTGAACAATATGAAACAGGTTTTCCACACGGGTTTATCTGTGTCAATAATTATTTCACACAAGGAAACATTTATTCCTGTGGATATTTTTGGGTTACATATGACAAATACTGATGCAAGCGGAAATTTAGAGAGATTTTTAGGCAATACAATCAAAGACTTACGCCAACAACACGGCCTTACAATTGCCGAAGTTGCCGACCGTGCGGATATAAGTCGTGGCATGTTGTCAAAAATCGAAAACGCACAGACCGCCACTTCTTTAGACACATTGTCTAAATTAGCAGCAGCATTAGGGGTATCACTTTCGGCACTTTTTAGAAATTTTGATAATAAAGCCGGCGGTGCGCAACTTGTAAAAAAGGGTGAAGGCATGGAAGTAGTACGGCGCGGCACAAAGCGCGGTCACACCTATCACCTATTATCTTATGACCAAGGCCCAACCAAGCATTTTGAACCATTTCTAATCACAATTGATTCTGAAAGTGAAACTTTTCCTGCTTTTGAACATCCGGGAACCGAATTTATATATATGCTTGAAGGCAAGTTACAATATCGCCACGGCGAAGAAACCTATGTCCTTGAGCCGGGTGACAGCCTCACCTTTCGGGGCGACGTACCTCACGGCCCCGATAAGATGATGCAAGTTCCAATAAAATTTATAACTGTGTTGATGTACCCTCATGAAGATTAGATTATTTTCCGGTACGATAAATTTTAAATTCCCACGGCCTTAATTCAAGCTGTTGGTTATGGGTAATTTTATCCTGATTACCATCTAAATCATAATAATCGCCAAGATAAAAATCATCATGCAGAGTTACTTTTGCCGGCTTTGCAGAAAAATTGAACACACCGACAACCCTGTTTGCATCCTTTTTACGAAGGAAAGAAAAGACTTGTTGCGGGTTATCATTTTCAATTTTTATCATACGCCCGCCGAATTGCGCGCTTTGCAATGCCGGATTGGCGCGTTTAATTGCCACCAGCTTGGGAAACAATGCAGTAACATCGCAATCACCCCATTTGATTTCATCTTTTTCAAAGAACGCAAGACGTTTTTTATTGCATGCCTCTTGACCATTATGGATAAGTGGGATGCCTTCACCAATAAAACTCAGGGCAATGGCGGCGGGTAAGGCATCGCCAAATGCCTCATAGCCAGTACCTTCCCATGCGTTTTTGTCATGATTTTCAGTAAATACCATGCGCATTGTGTCTTTGGGCCATGCACTTTCATTGGCGGAATAATAGCCATAAAGTGAGGTTGCGTCACCTTTGCCATGCGCGATGTTTTCCATCGTATTATACCAATCCCAGGCATAGGTCGCATCAAATGCCTTGCGATGCAGAGAGATATCCTGCCACTCACCCAACATGAATACGGGCTTGATTTTATCAAGTTTAGCACGGGCAGTATCCCAAAAATCAACAGGAATATAACCCGCAACATCGGCACGATAACCATCAATCCCATAGTTTTTAACCCAATAAACCATGGCATCGGTCATATATTTGCGTAATTCTGGCTTGGAATAATCAAGATCGATAATATCAGACCAATCCCACCAAGGTGTTGGGTGGTAATTACCCTTTATGTCACGCTCCCACCAATCGGGATGTTTGGCAACCATAACATTATCCCACGCAGTATGGTTTGCCACCAAATCAAGGATAACATGCATTCCCAATTTATGCGCCTCATCAACAAAAGCCTTTAGGTCTTCTTTAGTGCCAAATTCGGGATTAACCGCAAAGTAATCACGCACTGAATAAGGGCTTCCTAAGGTGCCTTTGCGATTCTTTTCACCGATTGGATGAATTGGCATCAGCCAAACAATATCAACGCCCATCGCCTTTAGGCGTGGCAATTGCTTTTGCGCAGCCTTGAATGTGCCTTCTTTTGTGAAATTGCGGGTATTTAATTCGTAAATCACCGCATTACGCGACCAACTTGGGTGCGTAATTTCAACATACGGTTTGGGCTGGTAATCTTTTAGATCACCGGCATTGGCAAAATTAGTTGAAAGGGCAATCGCACCAGCAAGAATTGGAAGTATAGCGCGTTTCATTACACTTCCTCCTTGATACGTAGCATTGATGCCGCCGCCAAAAACATTACGCCGGCGGCAAAACCCATTGTATAAATCGGATCATGCGGGAAGAAATGCTTCAAAATTGTTCCCATCACAGTCGCGACCAATAATTGAGGAACAACTATGAATACATTGAACAAGCCCATATAGATGCCTAATTTTTGCTGTGGCAAGGAAGATGCCAAAATTGCATATGGCATGGCAAGAATTGATGCCCACGCAATGCCAACACCAATTTCAGAAACTATTAATAGGTTTTGATCTTTTATGAAAAAGAAACTGAGATAGCCAAGCGCACCAAATAGAAGGCAAATCATATGAGTTTTAACTTTGCCAAATTTATCAGATAATTTTGGCAATAAAAACAGTGCTGCCAATGCCGCAACGCCATTATAAACAGAAAATAAAATCCCAACCCAATTTCCAGCATCATTGAATGCTTTTGTTGTGGTATCAACGGTTCCGAAAACATTTTGCGCAACAACTGGTGTTGTATAAATCCACATAATGAAAAGCGCCGACCATGAGAAAAACTGCACCAATGCCAGTTTTTTCATAATGCTTGGCATACCTGAAAAATCACCAACAATCTGACTTAGGGGGTTTGATTTACCGCTCTTTTCAAAGAAAATCGCAATCATTCCTAAAATTGCATAGGTAATTAAAAGACCACCTAGTAACAAAACCTCTTTTTCAAGATTAAATTTTAATACCGCTATAATTACTGCAACACCCGCCAAGGCAAATGGTGAATACGCCATATAATTCTGGTTTAGTTTTGGCGCTTCATAATGGGTCTCATCACTTTTAAATGATTCCATTTCTTCGGGGCTATATTCTTTTGTGGTTATCACCGTCCAAAGTACGGCCAAGAAAATTGCAATTGCGCCAAACCAAAAGCTGAACTTAACACTATCAGGAATTGTGCCATTAGCCGCTTCATTGGAAACCCCAAGATGGCTAAGGAGATAAGGAAACATTGACCCCACGACTGCGCCCGCACCAATAAAAGCGGTTTGGATTGCATAGCCTTTGGTATGTTGGTTTTTATCAAGCATATCACCAACAAAGGCACGGAACGGCTCCATAGAAATATTCAGTGATGCATCAAGCATCCACAACATCATCGCCGCAAACCACAAAGCAGGAGCAAGCGGCATAACAAACAATGCAATTGTTGCCAAAATCGCACCAGCCAAGAAATACGGGCGGCGCCGACCTAATTTGCCCCATGTTTTATCCGAAAAGTGCCCAATAATCGGCTGCACCAACAAGCCAGTTAACGGTGCGGCGATCCACAATGCCGGCAAATTATCAAGACTTTCGCCAAGGCTTTGGAAAATGCGGGACATATTGGCATTTTGCAGGGCAAAGCCAATTTGAATCCCAAAAAAGCCGAAAGACATGTTCATCAATTCAGCAAGCGTTTTTTGCGGTTTATTCAATTTCCTCTCCTTAGCATATTATAATTATGTGTTTTATTTTTATTATTAAACAATGGATACAAAAGCCAATTATTTTTAGCAAGCATCTTTTGCAAATTTTTGCAAATATATATTACCATTTAAACCTAATTCTGCAATACCAAACAAAACCACAACAAAATTCTGGCAAAAATACATAGTATTTGACAAATTCCTCTAGACATTTTATGAAAATATCGTAACATACAGCAACTAATTTTTGCAAATTTTTGCAAAAGGCACAAAAGATGCCGAATTTGCCAAAAGTTACAAACTGGGAGTGAGGAATGAAAATCAATCAACGTCACGTTAAACGTGCGGGCATTAAACCGTATTTGCTCGCAACAAGTGCAATAAGCCTAATTTCATTTGGCTTTGTTGCAACCGCTTCAGCACAAGAAGCAACCGATCCAAAAAAAGATGATACTGTTGTTGTGGTAACTGGTATCCGTAAAGGTATCCAAGACGCCATTTCTGCAAAGAAAAGATCTGTACAAATTGCAGAGTCAGTTTTTGCCGAAGATATTGGTAAATTGCCAGACAACTCAATCGCAGAATCAATTGCCCGCCTTCCTGGTATCGCGGCGCAACGTACAAATGGTCGCGCACAATCACTAAGCCTTCGTGGTCTTGGTCCTGATTATACCGTAACAACACTTAATGGTCGTGAGCAGGTTTCAACCAATGATAACCGTTCAGTAGAATTTGACCAATACCCATCTGAGCTTATCAACGCTGTATTAGTTTACAAAACTGCGAACGCATCAATGGTAAACCAAGGTATTGCTGGTACTGCAGACCTACAAACCGTTCGCCCACTTACAGTTGGCAAAAGAATTATTGCTGTTAATGGTCGCTATGAGAAAAACAGCGAAAAGGCAGCGCTAGGTGGCTATAAAAATACTGGCAGCCGCTATGCCGGTACATATATTGACCAATTCCTAGATGGAACCTTTGGTATTGCTCTTGGATATGCGCACACTGAATCTCCTTACCAAGCAACCAAAGATGAACCTTGGGGCGATGGAAACCTTGCCAGCATGAATGGTGCATTCCTTCCAGGTGGTCAAAAGAACCAAGTACAGTCTTCAAACCTTAAACGCGATGGTTTTATGGGCGTTTTGGAAGCAAGACCATCAGACAAGCTAAAAGTTGTATTTGATGCATACCATTCAGAATTTGAAGAATTGCAACAAATCGCACGCCTTGAATATCCATTAGCTTGGGGCGGCGCAACACTTGCATCTGGCACCCTTTCATCAGACGGGAAATACTATGATTCAGGTACTTTCACCGATGTTAAGGTTATTGTTGAAAACTATGCAAACCGTCGTAAATCAACCATCAATCAAGTCGGTCTAAACTTATCATATGATTTGACCGATAAATGGACCGTTGATTTTGATGGCAACCATCAAGAACTTGATCGCGAAGATTTAATTCTTGAATCTACTGCCGGCACAGGACCAGATGGCGTTGGCGCAACAGATACAGTTAAATTTGTTCGCGGTGCAAACAATTCATATAATTTGACTGGTGCGGTTGATTATTCAAGCTTTAACACAGTGGTATTGACCGATCCTAAAGGTTGGGGTGGTGCGGTTGGTCGTGCTGGTTACGTTAAAAACCCAACTGTTAATGATGATATGACCGCAACCAAACTTTCACTAACCCGCAAGTTTGAGAATAAGTTCATTGATAAAGTTACTTTTGGCGTCAACAAAACCGAACACCGTAAAGATAAGCTAAACGTTGAAGGCGCAATCTTGCTTCCGGGTCTTGCATCAAGCGCAAGCGTACCTACCCAATACAGAAAAGGCGTTACCGATGCGTCATTCTTGGGTAGCTCAACCGGAATGATTGCTTATGATTCACTTGGCATGTGGGATAGTGGCTATTTTGGCTTCTCCCAATTTGAAGGCGATAATAACAAGAAAAACTGGTCAGTTGATGAAACAATTACAACCACTTTCATCATGGCAAACATCAATACTACATTGGGTAGTATTCCTGTAACCGGTAACATTGGCTTCCAAAGCGTTCATGCCGACCAAACTGCGGTTTCAGCATATGTCAACAATGGCGCAACATCTTATTTTGTTGACGGAACCAACTATACTGACAATCTGCCTAGCTTGAACCTTAACTTTGATCTTGGCAATGATTTGAAAGTTCGCTTCGGCGCAGGAACTACAATTGTTCGCCCACGTATGGACGATATGTCTGGCGGTGTTGGTTATAGTGTTGCATCCAACAACGCACCATACGTTGACGGATTAGGTAACGTTTATTACTGGAACGCAGATGGTGGAAATGCAAAACTAAAACCATGGAAATCAACCAATTATGACCTTTCTGTTGAAAAATATTTTGGTCGCAAAGGTTATGTTTCTGCGGCGATTTTCTACAAAGACCTATCTTCATTTATTTACAGACGCTCTGTAGTTTACGACTTTACCGGTGTGACACTACCTCAAAACTGCTCTGCAAATTGTACGCAAGCTGACGCAAATAGAATTGGTATTCTTTCCGGCCCAGCGAACGGTCAAGGTGGCTACATCCGTGGTATAGAGGCAACTGCATCACTTCCACTTGATATGGTAACCCCAATTCTTGACGGCTTTGGTGTTACGGTTTCTGGCTCGTTCAACGATTCTGCAATTGACCCAAGCGGCACAGGCGATGTTGACGTACCAGGGCTTTCAAAACAAATTATCAACACAACTGTTTACTACGAGAAAAATGGCTTCTCAGCTCGTATAAGCAATCGTTATCGTGGTGACTTTGTTGGTGAAGTTCCTGATTACACCAACTCTTTGCAAACCCGTAATGTAAGAGCTGAATCAATTTATGATGCCCAAATAAGCTACACATTACAAAGCGGCCCTGCAAAAGGTTTAAATATCTTGTTGTCAGGTGCAAACTTAACCAACGAACCATTCTTTATGTATCTTGGCGACAATGTTGTTCGCGAAGAGAAATATGGTGCAACATATATGGTTGGTCTAAGCTATAAATGGTAATTAACCATTAGGTTTATTATTAAATTAATTAGCACCTGCCGTAATTAATATGGCAGGTGCTTTTTAATTTATAACCATTTTTAAGGGGAAAATTATGATTAATGGTGAGGTTAATAAGATTACAATTGTGGGCGGTGGCTCTGCCGGTTGGATGACCGCAGCGGCATTATCAAGAATGTTTGGCACCACCCACGATATCACACTTATTGAATCAGAAGAGATTGGTATAATTGGCGTTGGTGAAGCAACAATTCCATCAATTCATTTATTTCACCAATTATTGGGTTTAGATGAAAATGAATTTCTGCGCGAAACCAAAGGAAGCATTAAACTAGGGATTGAGTTTGTAAATTGGTATAAAGCTGGCCATCGTTATATGCACGCCTTTGGCACAATTGGCAAAGATACTGGCATGGTACAGTTTCATAATTACTGGTTAAAATCATACCTTAATGACCCACAAGATGACTTATGGAAATATTCATTAAACTATCAAGCCGCAAAGCATAATAAATTTGAAAGACCTGAAAACGTTAATTGCGCGCCACTTGATGGAATGCCGTGGGCATATCATTTTGACGCCTCACTTTATGCAAAATATCTTCGCAAATATGCCGAAGCCAAGGGCGTAAAACGTATCGAAGGTAAAATTGTTGAAACCAAGCTTGATGCCGAAACGGGCTATATTGCAAATGTTGTAATGGAAAATGGCACAGAGGTTGACGGCGATTTATTTGTTGATTGCTCTGGCTTCCGTTCATTGTTGATGGGGCAGGCATTGGGGGTAAAGTTCCGCGATTATACCGATATTTTGCCGGTTAACCGCGCATGTTATGTCCCCTGTGAAGGGGTTTCACCCATTACCCCATACACACGTGCAACCGCACAAGATGCCGGCTGGTCATGGCGCATTCCTTTGCAACACCGCATCGGCAATGGATATGTTTATTGTGCAGACTATATTTCGGACGATGAGGCATGTTCAGTTTTGTTGCGTAACCTTGATGGCCCCGCACTTACAGACCCCAATATTGTAAAATTTGGTGCCGGCCGTCGTGAATATGGGTTTTATAAAAACTGCGTGGCAATTGGACTGTCAAATGGCTTCTTAGAACCACTTGAATCAACCGCAATTCACTTCATACAGGGGGCAATTGCCCGCCTTATCGCATTAATGCCAGTAAAAGGCATTGATAAAAACCTGGTGGATGAATTCAATGAACAAGGCGCAACTGAATTTGATATGGTTCGCGATTTTATTGTTCTTCACTATGTAGCACAAAGCGATGGTGAACAGCGGCTTAAGAGTAAATTTTGGGATGACAGACGTAAAATGCCAATTCCGGAAAGCTTGCGGCACAAAATGGATTTATTCCGCAATACCGGCATACTTTCACCAAATATGTATGATTTATTTAAATACCCTAGCTGGCTCCAAGTATTGGTTGGCCAAGGTGTAATTCCACAAAACCCGCACGCATACGCAAATTCAATCGATGTAAATAACCTTAAAGGTTATCTCGGAAGTATAAGCCAGACTATCAATAATGCAGTTGCACCATTGCCATTGCATGATGACTTTTTGAAACAAGCCATAATGAATTAATGCAAATTTTTGCAAAAATTCATCAAAGGTAAAAATTTACACAATCGCCTTTATTTAAAGGAAAATAATAAGGTTATTAAAAACTTTTTGCAATGTTTGAGTATTTTTTTTGTGGACTTTTGCAAAAACATAAGGCAGAATAAAACACGAATAAAATATTATAAAAACAAGGAAGGGGGATTTTACTTGGCGCCGGATACGCCAAGTATTTGCGTGGTGTATCGCCATAAATCATCCAATTTAACTTCTTTGCGAGCTTGCGTCCCCTGCCCTCTCCCCAGTAACGGTAGGGGGCGCATACTTTAAACTTTTACAACGGGTAGTGACGAAATGTTTATTAAAAAATTGAGTTTTGCCACCAGTCTAATTCCTTTAATTGCGCTATTTTATGCGGGCACTGCGCCCTCTTATGCCATTGCAGGCGATAAGTTTGAAAACCGCCTGCCAGAAGATGAAATAACCTATTTCCTTTTGCCAGATCGCTTTGAAAATGGCGATAAGGCAAACGATAATGGCGGCCTCATTGGCGATAGATTAGTTACTGGCTTTGACCCAACCTCCAAAGGTTTTTACCATGGCGGCGATGTAAAAGGGCTTATGAATCGTCTGGATTATATCAAGGGCCTTGGGGCAACCGCAATTTGGGTTGCACCAATTTTTAAAAACAAACCAGTCCAAGGACCAAAGGGTGATGAAAGTGCGGGTTATCACGGTTATTGGATTACTGATTTCACCACAATCGACCCACATTACGGAACCGAAGCAGAATACAAGCAATTAATTGAAAAAGCCCATAATATGGGGCTTAAGGTCTATATGGATATTGTTACCAACCATTCGGCGGACATAATCCAATATAAGGAATGTGTTGATAAGCCGTGCCCATACCGCAATACCAATGACTTTCCGAAAAAAGGATATACCGCATTCATTCCAAAAGGGGAAGAAAACGCCAAAACCCCTGCATGGACGAACGACCCACAATATTATAATAATCGTGGCAATAGCGAATGGTGGGGCGAAAGCACAATAAAAGGTGATTTTTCAGGCCTTGATGACTTTGATACTTCTAATCCACGTGTAATTTCAGGCTTTATTGATATTTACGGCACGTGGATTGATAAATACAAAATCGATGGCTTTAGGATCGATACATTCAAGCATGTTGATAGCGTTTTCTGGCAAAAATTCATTCCTGCAATCAAGGCACGCGCCGCCAAAAATGGCATTAAAAACTTCCACATTTTCGGTGAGGTTGCATTTGATAACCCCTCTGTTGGGACACTTGCTCTTTATACGCGCCGTGACAAAGCCCCTGCAGTACTTGATTTCTCATTCCAAGGAACTGTTTTTGGCGTAGTTGGCAAGAATGAACCGACCGATAATTTCACCCTTCTTTTTGATAGTGATGTTTTGTATCAAGGTGGTTATAAATCAGCACTAACCAACCAAACCTTCATATCTAATCATGATATGGGACGTTTAGGCATGATGCTTCGGAAATCATTGCCAAACGCAAGCAATGAAGAGCTTTTGGCAAGGGTAAAACTTGCTAATGCCATGCTTATGATGCTGCGCGGCAGTCCTACAATCTATTCGGGCGATGAGCAAGGTTTTACAGGAGATGGCAATGATCAAGCTGCACGTGAGGACATGTTCCCATCAAAAGTTGCCTCATATAATGACAACGTTCTTTTGGGAACCAGTGCCACCACCGCCGATAATAATTTCACCCCATCTCACCCGCTTTATCAGCAATTGAAAATGTTGGCACAAATTCGGCAATCTAATGTCGCGCTTAAACGAGGAAAGCAAATTATCCGCAAAACGCAAAATGGCCCAGGCATATTTGCCGTTTCACGTGTTGATGATTTGGGCAATGAAATTGTTGTCGCGTTCAACACCTCTGACAAGCCGATAAATGAAAATGTAAAAACCAATTTTAAGAATAAAAATTGGAATGATTTAATAAATAACGGTGCAAACACATCTGATGCAAATGCAATATTACAAATTAACCTTGAACCTTTTGGCTATGCGATTTACAGAGCTGTAAAATGAATAAAATAATGACACAACAACACTTTAGTAAATCTGAAGGCGATCTTCCGTGGTGGAAGGGTGCGTGCATTTACCAAATTTATCCACGTTCATTTATGGATACAAATGGCGACGGTATTGGTGATTTAAAAGGCATTACCGAGAAGCTTGAATATATTGCTTCACTTGGGGTTGATGGCATCTGGATTTCACCATTTTTTACCTCTCCCATGAAAGACTTTGGATATGATGTTGCGGATTTTTGCGGCATTGACCCTATGTTTGGAACTTTGGCTGATTTCAAAGAATTATTAGAAAAAGCACATTCACTAAGCCTAAAAGTAATTATTGATCAGGTTTATTCCCATACATCCGATGAACATGAATGGTTCAAGCAATCACGTTCCTCCAAAGATAATGATAAATCTGATTATTACGTATGGGCAGATGCAAAACCTGATGGCACGCCGCCAAATAATTGGCAATCGGTTTTCTATGGCCCAAGTTGGACATGGGATGCACGACGTCGTCAATATTATTTCCATAACTTCTTACCCGAGCAACCGGATCTAAATGTTCATAATCCTAAAGTTCAGGAAGAAATTCTAAAAGTTGCCCGTTTTTGGCTTGAACTTGGTGTTGATGGTTTTAGGCTAGATGCGCTCAACTTCTTGATGCATGATCCGGAATTCAGGGACAACCCACCTAAATCTGAGGGCATTAAAACCCGTCCTTTTGATTACCAGTATCAAAAATATTCAATGTCGCATCCAGATATTCCGGCATTTATTGAAAAACTGGCCGGCGTAATAAATTCATATCCCAATCGTTTTACAGTTGCCGAAGTTGGCGGCGCAGAAGCAGCGGTTGAAATGCGGGAATTCACCAAAGGCAACTCAAGACTTAACACTGCTTATGGCTTTATATTTTTATATGCCGATGAAATCACGCCAAAATTAGTGCATGATGCAGTATTAGGTTCGCAAGATTTTTGGGTTTCGTGGGCCTTTTCCAACCACGATGCCCCGCGTTGCGTTTCACGTTGGGCAAAAGGACGTGACGAAGCGGCGGCGGCGCGTTGCTTTATGGCGCTACTTGCAGCAATGCGTGGCAATATCTTCCTTTATTACGGGGAGGAATTGGGGCTTGAACAGGCTGATATTCCATTTGATCAGTTACAAGACCCCGAAGCAATCAAAAATTACCCATTAACACTTGGTCGTGATGGGGCACGGTCACCAATGGTATGGCAAGGTAACGGCGGTTTTACAAATGGTCAAAGCTGGCTTCCAATTGATTCGCGCCACTTTCCAAAGGCGGTTGCGAAGCAAGAAGCGAATGCCGATTCTATGTTGAATTATACGCGCAATATAATGGCAATGCGGCAATCAACCCCAGAATTATTATGGGGCGATATTAAATTTATCCAAGTCGATGAAAATCTCCTTATTTTTGAGCGTGAATATGATGGAAAAACCATTATTTGTGCCTTTAATTTGGGCTTTGTGACAGTAAATTATCAATTTTCACAGAATTCAAAAATTTTATTACAAGTGAACGGTGCGACACTTGAAAAACTTCCGCCTTTAGGCTTAATATTATTGAAAGTTTAGGCCATTGCCTATCAGGGAAAACAATTAAGGGGGTTGGCACTGCCAGCCCCCAAAAATTATTCCTCTAAAAGACTTCTTAACATCCATGCGGTTTTTTCATGAACATTAAGACGTTGCGTTAACAAATCCGCCGTTGGTTCGTCATTTGCCTTTTCAACAATCTCATAAAGGCTTCGTGCAGTGCGCGCAGTTGTTTCTTGGGCATTCACCAATAACCGAACCATTTCCAACGCTTTTGGAACGCCTTCAACTTCTTTTACGCTCGCTAATTTTACAAATTCTTTATAGGTTCCGGGTGCCGCAAAGCCCAAAGCACGTATACGCTCGGCAATTTCATCAAGTGCCGTCCATTGTTCAGTATATTGCGCCATAAACATATTATGCAAAGTGTTGAACATCGGGCCGGTAACATTCCAGTGGAAATTGTGCGTCATCAAGTAAAGTGTATATGAATCGGCGAGCAATTTTGAAAGCCCTTCAGCAATTGCTTTGCGATGCTCTTCAGAAATGCCAATATCTATTTTTTGTTGTTTAGCCATAAAAAAACCTCCTAATTTCATAGGAGGTTTTTATCATTATAGATTTTATTTATCCAATCGATAATTTTAAAGATTTTAATAGTTTTTATCTATAACAAAACATGCCCATAATTTCTTATGGGTATGTTTAAAATCCTACTCTGCTTTGATGCGAATGGCGGCACCACCAGAAACACCAAGACGATAATTTAAAATATCCCCCTTTTTAACAGGTCTCTTTTCAATAATCATATCATATGGGTTAGTGCGCCAATCGGCATTTGGACCATCGCGGTAAATTTCGGCAACATATTTTTTGCCATCATCGAGAAAATCAAGTTTCAATGCAACATCGCGCGGGGTTTCATTATTAATCGCACCAACAAACCAATCGTTTGATGCGCGATCTTTACGTGCAATGGCAACATATTCACCGATTTTGCCATCCATAAATTTTGTATCTTGCCAATCGACCTTTAAATCACGAATGAATTGGAATGCTTTTAGATTTGCCTCATAATTCTCTGGCAAATCTGCCGCCATTTGAACTGGTGAATAAATCACGACATAGAACGCTAGCTGCTTTGCAAGCGTGGTTTGGATTTTCTGCCCATTTTTGCCTTCCATTTTAAAGATGCCTGGTGTGTAATCCATTGGCCCCGATAAAAGGCGGGTGAATACCAAATTAATTTCGTGGTTTGGCGTATTTGGCGGTACGCCCCACGCATTATATTCTTGTCCACGTGCACCTTCACGTGCAACCCAATTTGGATAAGTACGACGTAGGCCAGTATCTTTAATAGGCTCATGTGGGTTGATTGCAATATGGCGCTTTGCGGCCTCTTCAACCACTTTCAAATGATGTTCAGACATTCTTTGCCCATCATGCCAAACCCTAATTTCATCGCCAGTGTCGCATGAGATAACCTCACCGGCATCGGCAACATAACCGGTTTTGATAGCTTCAATATTATTGGCTTTTGCATAATCAAGTGCGGCATCTAATTGCTTTTCATAATTGCAGATATTCGCACCGGTTTCATGATGCCCAATGATATGAACACCTTTTTTAGCGGCGTATTTTGACAAATAATCCATATCAAAGTCAGGATATGGTTTTTTGAAATCAAATTCGCGGCCATTGGCGAACCATTTTCCATCCCAACCAACGTTCCAACCTTCTACCAGTACCCCTCTAAAACCATATTTAGCGGCGAAATCGATATAGCGCTTAACATTTTCGGTATTTGCGCCATGCCTTGGGCCACTATTCCATGTGGTTTTATCAAGGTGCATTTCCCACCAAACGCCAACATATTTTTGTGGGTGAACCCATGAAACATCACCTAATTTATTTGGCTCATTCAGATTTAATTCCAAATGTGATTCAACCAAGCCACCAAGATTTTTTGAAATAATAATTGTGCGCCAAGGGGTATAAAATGCCCCATCCCTTTTTACCCTTATGCCATCAGGTGAAGGAGACAAAGTTGTTCGGAAATTTTGCCCCGAATAACGGCGCATCCACATTGATGAATAATCTACCAATGCCGCCTCATGGAATGACATGTAATAACCGTCCTTGGTAGAAACGGTCATTGGTGTATGGGCCTGTGTCACTTCTTTTAATGGCGTATTTTGATATAAATATTCATAACGATTTAATTCGCCCGCAGGAATCCAAAGCGCATTTGATTCCGGCGCAATATTAAATTCGGTAAGTTCGTCTTGTATTTTATATTGGCGATTTTCGGGGAAATAATATCTAAAGCCAACACCATCATCAAAAACACGAAAGATTACAGAAACTTTGCGCTTTGCGCCCTCAACCTCAGTAAAGTTTAAGGTTAGTTCATTGTGGTTGTCTTTTACATATTTGGTTTCGCCCCATGGCAATTCCCAAGTTTCATTTTTCGTATCAGTCGAGGTCGAATCAAGCTTTAAACCACGTTCAAGACGACCAGTATCAGTCATCAAAAACGCCATTGTTGACGGGGCAATCATTTCCTTGCCATCCTTATCAACGATATAGCGAATGCGCCCTTCACCATCCAAGTCGATTTTAACATCAAGGCTTTTATCCGGTGATTTTACTTCACCAATAATTTCAGCATTGGCGAAGCGTGCGCCAAATAGGAAAAATGACGCAAGCGCCGCAGATATAAGTAGTTTACGACGACTGCCGCCTTTAATTGCAAATTTTTGCATTTTTCCACCCTTTTATTGTTTATTTTTGTTGACTTATTTAAGAAAAACCTGATGTTTTCCTTTTACTAATGGCTTTATACCTTAGTTTTTATATTCATTGCAATGTGAAAATTTTTGCAAAACAATTTTTCAAGGGGGAAAGATGTCGTCTAATAATAAGAAATTGGGTGACATGCGCAAATTAGAAGACCTTGCACAGCTTGCGGGTGTCTCTATCTCAACAGTTTCGCGTGCCTTAAGTGACCATCCAAATGTTAATCAGGCCACAAAGAAACGTATCTGGCAATTAGCAATTGCCAATAATTACCAATTCAGACGCTATACTCCCGCCGGCCCGTTGGGTGCAGAGGCAACAATTGCCATTGTTATCCCCCGCCCCCAAGCACGCGAACCAAAACTATCAGATCCATTCATTCTTGAATTGGTTGCCGCAATTGGTGAGGCAAGCCGTGAAAGAGGAGTTGATTTCCTAGTTTCCCATTCATCACCATCTAACCACGATGAATTATTAGAGGTTATGGAAACCAACCGCTCTGACGGCATTATTTTCCTTGGCCAATCAACATTGCACGAAGATTTCAATGAGCTTGCGCAAAGCCATGCACGGTTTGTGGTATGGGGCGCAGAATTACCGGGGCAACAATATTGCTCGGTCGGGTCCGACAATTTCGTTGGCGGGCGGCGCGCCACAAGACACCTTTTACGATTGGGGCGGAAACGTATTGCCTTTTTTGGTGATACCGTCGCCGGTGAGGCGTTGCAACGCTATCAAGGTTATCTTGAAGCATTACGTGAAGCAGGCATTGAACCTGATCAAAACCTTATTTTACCAACCCATTTTGATGCGGTTTCTGGTGAAGCCAGCGCCAGCGAATTAATCGGTGAAAAACGCGATTTTGATGCAATTTTTGCAGCATCTGACATGATTGCAATTGGTGCATTGCGCGCGTTAAAACGCAATAATATTCGCGTGCCGCAAGATGTTTCAATTGTTGGTTATGACGATGTACAATTTGCCAGTTTTTCCGACCCCGCACTTTCGACAATTTCGCAAAATGTTGCACGTGCTGGAAAACTATTAGTTTCAAAACTAATTGCATCGGGCGGCGAGGCTGAGATACCATCCGAACGTGTGCCAACTGATTTAATTGTTCGTGAAACCTGTGGCGGATAGCGTGCCGTTTTAGGTGCGCATCTCCTCAACCGGTTTACCACCAAATTTCTTACGTAATGCAAAGAATGGTCGTTCAATGTAATAATAAGATAATAATGCCAAACCAAGGCTACCGATAATTGCTATTATCAATAGTTTGGCAGGTAAAATCACGTCGCCGACATCTTCCCCAATCATGCGGTAACAACCCCATAAAACCGGATAATGCCATAAATAAAGCGAATATGATAAACGCCCTAAAAACCGTATTGGTTTTAATTCCAAAACATTAAGGGCAAACCCCAATGGCTGAAATGCATATAAATTTAGAATTAGGATAAAAACCCCAATACCTTGAACACTATAACGCATTGTTGCACGGAACGTTTCATCACGGAAAAGCAATGAGAATAATATTATTCCAAGACCTATCCCAACCCAATGCCAACCAATCAGGAAATTAAGCCGTTTTTTTGACGCATCAAATCCATCAAAAAGCACCGCTAATAAGCAACCCCAAGCGATGCTCTCAATACGGCAATCAGTTGTCGAATATGTATAATTTTCGCCAAGCTTTAATGTGGTAAAGGCAAAATAGCGCCAAATGGCAACGATTATAATAACTCCGATAATTAGCTTTAGGCGTGAAGATTGATTACGACCAAAAATAGCAAGCAAAAATGGGAACAGTAAATAAAAATGCTCTTCGACCGCCAAGGACCATAAATGTCCCCATGGAACAATCCGCTGCGCCCAGCCAAAATATTGCCAAATAACATCATAATAGTTGGCGAAATATAATAGCGCACTTATGGTTTGCCCCGTCGTTGCCTTGACCCCGAAAAACAAACTAAAAAAATAAGTGAATGCCACAAACACGTAAAGCGCGGGCATAAGGCGTAAAAACCGCCTGATATAAAAATTAGGAAGATTTATATTTCCGCAAGTTTTATTCTGTTCCCCCACTAAAAGACGGGTAATCAAAAAGCCTGAAACAAAAAAGAATATCGTAACCCCAAAGCCACCGGGAACAATTTTCCCAAGGCCGAAATGCGAAACCAACACAATTAAAATTGAAATTGCGCGAACACCATCGAGACCAGGGAGATAATTTGAATTGGCGGAAAAAGAGATAAGGTTTTTGTTTTCGGTCATTGCAATAATAATATCCTGCAAAGTCCCGCACTAAAGCAAAAAGTTTAATTCTTTTGTAACCGCCTTAATTGGCAAGCAGTAACTTTTTAAAACGCGCCGCAGAACATGATGACTTTGCATCACACTGAGGTTGCGATAAAACTTTGCTCGCATTTGGTTTTAAGTTATCAAGTGTGCGCATTTCATCCAAAGTTTGCGAACGATAACGAACCACAACATATTCGCCTTGCTTTTTGCTACGCCATTTTTCAAATATCAAAGCACCACCTGGTGACGGATCATCTGCGGCAAGATCGCCTGCCACCCAATGCAAATCAAGCGCACCACCAATATTTGCCATATTAGTATCATGACCAACAAAGACAGAATATTTTGGCGCATTAGCGGCAAAAAGCCCGTTTTCAACTTCTTTTAATAATGGTTTAGCACCTATTTTTGCTATTACTTTTGGGCGTGCAATTAATCCAAACTCAAGAGCATGGAATTCGGATAATGCACGAACATCATCGACACTAATTTCGCCAAAACCAACATCGCTTAACGGTTTGCCATCACTATATTGCAGCAAAAGCACTTGTGCCATAGTTGAGGCAATATCGAGACCGCCATCAATTTTTACTCGACCGCCTTTTTTAATGCTAAAATCAGTTTTTAAATCACTCAAACCACAAGCTTTATTATCTGGGCAAAGTGGTGGCGCACAACAACCGCTAACCTTATCAAGCTTTGCCAAAAGCGGCGCATATTTTTGATGAACCGCGGTAAAGCCACCTTCTGGTAATTGTTTGCTTGCAGAAGCAAGCATCAAATTGCTGTCAAGATTGGTTTTGCCTTCAAATGGTGAAAATCGCTCATCAACACTATCAAGAGCAACATGTTCAACATTAATGTTGCACTTTGGCGCGATGGTTTTTCCATAAATCTCTGCGGTTTTAAGGGTGCGTTGATCAATATCGGCAACAACACGCAATGATTTACAATCCGCACCCAAAAATCCGTGATAATTTCCGCCGTCAAATTCCGCAAGTTTGGCAATTGCCAAGCCGCCGTGGGCAGTTAGATGACCATATGGCACATCCCACTTTGCCCAAACGCGGTTAGTCGCCCCTTGCGGAACAAAAACCTCTTTGGTTGGCGGGCGAATACCATGACGCATAACCACAACCACCCGCTCCAAAACAGGTTTATTATCATTTACTTTTGCCGTTGATTTTGCTGCCGCCAAAAACGGGCATAAAACCAAAAAAGCAATCGCCGCGGAAATTATCTTTTTCATGAATTAGAACTTCGCCTCAACACCAAAAGACCATGTTTTGCCATAGAATTCGTTTTCAACCAAATGGTTGCGTTGTCCGATATATCTACGCCATTGCGATTCATTAAGGTTTTTACCTTGAACAAATACTTGCACATTATCAGTAAGCGCATAACCAACTTTAAAGTCAACTTTTCCACGACCGTTTGTATAAATATCGGTGGCTTTTGTTTCGCCCAATGTATCCAAGAATTCAGAACGATACGAATAAGCAAGGCGTGCAGTAATGTTCTTTTTCTCATAAGTTAGTTCGGCTGTGCCAGTTGTATCAGAAGTATAAATCAAACGTACTTTGTCACTTCTACCCGGGGCACCATCGGTTGATGATTTTTGCAAGGTCAAGTTAAGATTAACCCCAAAACCATCAAATGGCGCCGGCAATGATGTGAATTGATTTACGTAGCTAAGCTCAACACCATAAACATAAGCACTAGAAAGGTTGGCAAAACTTGACAAAGAATAACCGTCATAAGTTCCACCCGAAACTACACTACTAGTTTGGAAAATCGGATCTTTGATGTCCTTATAAAAAGCCTGAACTGATGCCACCGCACCTTTACCAAAATAATGCTCATAACCCAAATCAAGGTTTGTCGATTTAAGTGGTTTTAGGTCAGGATTGCCCTGCTCGATTTTATCGCCACTTGTATCAATATTTACATAAGGTGCGATATCAACATAATTTGGTCTGCCGATTGAGGTTGTGACAGCAAATCTCAACTGTTGATTATCACCAAGTGAATATTTACCAACAACCGATGGGAAGAAATCATTATAATCTTTTGAACCAAAGTTATTAAAGCCGAGATCAAGCGGTGATGATAATGTAAACTTCTTTGCGGCAAATTCTGAATTGGTATGTTCAAAACGAATACCTGGAATAATTGTCAAATCGCCATTTGTTATGGTTGCTTGTGCATATGCAGCGGTAACTTTTTCTTTTACATCATAGTCGCCACCCAAATCAGATGCGGCAGATGCAGCACTATCAAGAACCAGAAGGTTATTTGCACGCGCATAATCAAGTGATTTTTGGAAATCAACGCCCGGCCCAAACGCATATTTAGAGCCATACATTGGGTCAACAATTCCGGTTGTAAAGTTTGAAAGCACCAATCCGCTCACGCTATATGCGCGGTAATCAATTGCACTTTGTTTATGGCGATCCGTATATTTCACACCAAACTTAAACTCTGTATTACCAAACAATTCAGTTGGCATTGTATAATCTGCCTTGAATTGGTTCAAATCTTCTTGGTAATGATCGGCTTCTAAAATAGCGGCCTTAGATTTTGAATCTTTTGATGTATATTGTGAAGCGTCATAATATATTGCCGCTGGCGTAACGGTGAAAAGCGTATCGTTTAGATCAAGCGTGCCAGTAAGGTTTTTCTTGCCACTTGTGTACAAGAAATTATAACGCGGGTCATCATTCTTTTTGGCGCTTGAATTTGTGAAATCAACTTCAAGCTTGTTTTGCCCCATGAAATATTTACCGCCAATATTCGCAGTTAGGATTTTTTCATCCTCATCACGATATTTCATGTCGCGCGTTGCCGCTTTTGCTGCGGTAAATGAATAAGTATCATTACCTAGTGATGTTAAAGTTGCACCATCAAGGTTCACACGAAATTGCTGGCGTTGTTCAAGATCTGTAAAGTGTGAATAAAGTGTCTTGGCATAAAGTTGAATATTGTCACTCGGACGATAATCAAGGTTTAATGCCGCACCTTGGCGATTACGAATTACATAATATGATCTAAGGCGCCAATCATTTGGAATACCAGTATCAGACCAGCTTTCAGTACCTTGAAGGTTTTCTGATGCTTGTGGGCGACGTGAAGCGTTCAATGCAAAAGCAACCCCAAATTCACCATTTGCGCCAAATCTTTTTGCGCCAGAGAAGTCAGCGTCATAAGCATTCTTTTTATTCAAGTCGATATAAGTTCCGCTCACACGACCTGCAATGAACGGCTTTTTCTTATCAAAAGCAGAAATTGTTTTGATATTCACCACGCCGGCAATGGCATTGGCATCATATTCTGCGCTTTGGTTTTTAATAATTTCAACAGAACCAACCAAGCCAGCAGGGACTGTATCAAGTTTAACCGAGCGTGTATCGGTTTCTGGTGCCGCGGCCTCTTGGCCATTTACCCGCACCGCAGCCATAGATGGGTCAAGGCCACGAATTACAACATAACGCCCCTCGCCTTGGTCATCATCCATTGTGACGCCTGGTGCGCGTTGCACAGCCTCTGCCACGTTTTGATCAGGAAGTTTGCCCGCATCATTAGCGGTAATAATATTTACAAGATTTTTTGAATTCTTCTGTTGCTCGATAGAATTTCTTTCCGCTGCACGCGTTCCAAATACGACAACAGTTTTTGTATCTTCATCGGCATATGCATAGCCAGCAATGAACGCCGCAGACGATATAGCTGCCGCAAGAATGATTTTTTTTGACATTTGTGATTTACCCCTAATCAACACCAATATTAATTGGTGTCGATAGAGGTGTCGTTTTGCAAATACGCGAATAATTAGTGAAGTTTTTGTGACGGTCTTTTATGCAAACATCAGCACAAGCGCTAATGCAAATGCGATAAACGCCGCATATGATGAAGCCACCATTCGCAAAATCGGGTTGGATGGTATGAACCCAACACCACGAATAATCCCCGCCGCCATCGCCCACATGAAAAGCATTAAAACGCCATGATTAACCGCGCCGTTTTTGGCAAAGACAAAAGGGTAAATACTTCCTAAAAACATTATCCCCAAACCAAGGATTAGGGACGACCAGCTTATGCCGGTCGCCCCCTCTTTTTGGGGTGGTTTTGTGTTATTTTGAATTGCGGCGTTCTTCTTCATTTTCGCCCCATATTGCGTTTAAAATTGCAAACAAAATTGCAAAGCCAACGCCTAAAACCCATGCGAAATACCACATTATAAATACTCCTTAATAGACGCTGTGTTTGTTTTCTTCGATATATTCCTTGGTGACTTTGCCACTCATGACTTTGTACGCCCAAGAGGTATAGAAGATAATGATTGGAACAAAAATTATCGCCGCCCAGAACATAACCGCCAATGTTAGATGGCTCGAAACGCTATCCCAAACCAAAAGGCTTGATTTTGGATCGGTTGACGAAGGCATAATGAATGGAAACATTGAAACCCCTGCGGTGCCAATTATTCCTGCCATCATCAAAGATGTAAAGACAAAACCCGCACCGGATTTATTCATTTTTGCAAGCAAGATTGCGATAAGACCTGCCGCAAAACCAAGTGCCGGAACCGCCATACTTATCGGCATTGCGGAATAATTTTTCATCCATGCGCCAACCTCATGAACAACTGTTTTATCAAGCGGGTTTGGCAATGCACCAATGTCATAATTTCCAACAAGTGCATAACCACTTATACCCATTTTCAACCAAACACCGGCCAGGGCAAATAACACAAGTGTCAATGGTCCAAAAATCATTGCTGCAATTTTTGAGCGGTTATAAATATCGCCTTCGGTACGCAGCATAAGATAATTGGCGCCGTGGAAAGTAATCATCGAACTTGAAACCAAACCACACAATAATGCAAACGGGTTCAATAATGCCCAGAAGCTTCCTGTATAATGCGGCAAAAGATTATTGTCGAAATAGAATGGAACACCCTGTAAAAGGTTACCAAATGCCACGCCGAAAATTACTGGAGGCACAAATCCACCAATAAACAGACCGATATCCCATGTTTGACGCCAAGTTTTGTTTTCGATCTTTGAACGATAATCAAAACCTACGGGTCTAAAGAATAGTGACCATAGCACCGCCATCATTGCCCAATAAAAACCAGAGAATGCAGTAGCGTAAACAAGTGGCCACGCCGCAAAAACCGCGCCACCCGCAGTAATAAACCAAACCTGATTACCATCCCAATGTGGGGCGACGGTATTGATAACAACACGCCTTTCGGTATCGCCTTTGCCAACGAACGGTAGCAATGTGCCAACGCCCATATCGTGACCATCCATAATCGCAAAGCCGATTAAAAGTACGCCAACCAACACCCACCAGATAATTTTTAAAATTGTATAATCTAACATTTTAATCCCCTGATTAATGCTGAGTTGCGTAATTTTGTGGACCAAGGCGGGCGAATTTTATCATCAGATACATTTCAACCACCAAGAGCAAAGTATAGAAGCCAATAAAGCCAGCCAAAGACCCATAAACATTTGCAACACTAAATGCGGAAACCGACAAATGGGTTGGTAACACACCGTAAATTGTCCATGGTTGACGACCATATTCGGCAACAAACCAACCAACTTCGGAGGCAATCCACGGGAAGGGCAATGCCAATGTAGCAGCAGTTAAAAGCCATTTCTTTTCGGCAAAATTACCTTTTACCGAATAATAAAATGATGCAATGAACAAGAATAACATTGTGAAACCAAGGCCTACCATCACCCTAAAGCTCCAGAACATTGGTGTAACTTTTGGAATAGTGTCATTGACGGCTTTGGTAATAATTTCAGGTGTTACTTCGTCCATATTAGTGACATATTTACGAAGCAATAAACCATAACCCAAATCACCTTTTACTTTTTCAAATTGTGCTGCAAGTTCAGAGTTTTTCGGATTTTTACGCAACTCATCAAGCATTTTTACCGCAGTAATACCCTTGATGATCCGTTCTTTATTTTCGGCTTTGATTTCCAAGATACCTGGTAATTCTTTATCGACACTACGTGTACCAATTAAGCCAAGCACATAAGGGATTTTAATTTCCCAATCATTCTTTTGTGCTTTTTCATTAATACTGGCAACCAGCGTCAAACCCGCAGGGGCTTTTTCCGTATGCCACATGGCTTCGAGTGCCGCCATTTTTGATTTTTGTGCTTCACTTACTGTATAGCCAGATTCATCACCCAAAACGATAACTGAACAGCTTGCTGCCAAACCAAACGCCGCCGCGATGCGGAATGAACGTTTGGCAAATTCCACATGCTTGTTACGCAATAAATAATATGAAGAAATCGCAAGCACAAAGATCGCACCAGTTACATAACCCGCGGAAACCGTATGCACAAATTTTGCCTGCGCATCGTGGTTAAAAATAACGTCCCAGAAACTGGTCATTTCCATACGCATGGTTACATAAGAGAAATCAGAACCAACCGGATTTTGCATCCAACCATTGGCAATCAAAATCCACAATGCCGATAAATTAGTGGCAATCGCCATTAGAATAGTCACCAAAAGGTGTTTTTGTTTACTTAATTTATCCCAACCAAAGAAGAAAAGACCAATAAAAGTTGATTCCAAAAAGAACGCCATCAAACCTTCGATTGCCAATGGCGCACCAAAGATGTCACCCACATAATGCGAATAATATGCCCAATTGGTGCCGAATTGGAATTCCATCGTGATACCAGTAGTTACACCAAGGGCAAAGTTAATCCCAAATAGTTTGCCCCAAAATTTTGTCATATCCTTATAAATTTGCTTGCCCGTCATGACATAGGTGCTTTCCATAATCACCAATATGAATGTCATCCCCAAAGTAAGTGGTACGAACAAGAAATGGTAAAGCGCGGTAATTGCGAATTGTAACCGCGAAATATCTACCAAATGCTCCTGCATAATTATCGCCTTTTCTTGAGTTATTTATTGATAGAAAAATGTGATTCTACCGATTGTGGCGTGACCGAGACCTTGTAGTCATTAATAAAAAACGCCCATATTAGGGTAAGCAAAATCAACTTGACCCCAATAACGGCAAAGATTTTTTTGACTAAACCACGGTCTTGCATCTACCGCTCCTTATATTGTTGTATTATCTATGCAACAATTAATTGTTGTATTAGTAGTGCAACAATTAATTGTCAATTATTTTATTAATGGATTTACCCAAATTGAAATACAAATGCGAATTAACTGATTGTTTTTAAAACATTTTAGGTGGGACAAAATGTCAGAAATAATGCTAAAAACATCACACCCAACCAAGACTCATTCCAACTAAAATTACCTTAATATATCCGAATATTTTGTATTTATCAATTACCAACTATAATACTAGGAAATATTTACATCGCCACCTAAGCAACTATGTCGCATGGCAAAATTGTCGCATTTGGGGCAAAAGGCATATATTAAATTGCATTAAATAAGGACAATTAAAGTGACCAGTGCAAAACCGCGTAAAACCGCCAAAACCCCATCTGAAAATAATACTTCTGTTAAATACGACATTATTATTGTTGGTGCGGGACCGGCTGGGCTTTCAACGGCAAAAGCGGTCTCGCAGCTTGGTTTAAAAGTTGCAATTATTGAACGCCAAGGCGTGAACGCAATACTTGAACCAAAATATGATGGCCGTGAAATTGCGCTTACACATCGGTCACAACATATGATGTCTGAACTTGATATGTGGGACAGGATTGCACCTGAAGAAATTTCAATAATTCAATCTGCCAAAGTTTATAATGCTGGTGAAGAATTTTTCATGGGGCTTAGTTCAAATGATACTAAACAACTTGCATATATTATTTCTAACCATGAAATTCGTAAGTCTGCGATTGATGTCGTTAAAGATGATGCCAATGTAAAAATCTATGACAATGAAGGCATTGAAGATTTAAAAATTAATCCCAAAAACGTTGTTGTGAAATTAAAAAGTGGCGTGGAACTTGATGCAAAACTCTTAATTGCCGCGGACAGCCGTTTTTCAGATATTCGCGATATGGTTGGCCTTCCGGCATCAAAATATAATTTTGAAAAGACTATGATTGTCGCAAAAATGCGTCATGAAAAATCGCATGACTATATCGCAAGTGAAAATTTCCACATCGGTCACACAATGGCGATTTTGCCACTTAATGACAATTGTTGTTCAATGGTAGTAACCGTAAAGCATGATGAGGCCAAACGCCTTATGGCGCTAAGTGATGAAGAATATACCGAATGGTGCTCTGAAAACTTTGGTCATAAATTGGGTAAAATGGAACTTATTACCGCGCGTTACCCATACCCATTGGTGGGCGTATATTCTGACAAATTTGTTTCAAAACGCTTTGCGCTAATTGGTGATGCGGCGGTTGGGATGCACCCCGTAACCGCACATGGTTTTAACTTTGGCCTTACCGGCATTGAATTTTTACGAAACTCGTTACGAAGCGCCTTGGCACGCGGTCAAGACATAGGTTCATGGGCAGTATTGAAAGAGTTTGAAACCAACCATCAACGTGCAACCTTGCCATTATATCTTGGTACGGCCGCCATTGTGAAACTTTATACCAATGATCACCCTGTGGCACAGGTTGCGCGCAAGGTTTTAATCCGCGTTGCCGATAAAATGTCACCAATCAAGGGTATGATTATGGATAAACTAATGGATGACCACGCAGGGAATCCAATGCCATTACCGCGCCCGTTACAATTGTTAAAACTATTGCGTAATGCCTAAAAATTAACGATTAAAATATCTAAATCTTTGGTTGGTTCAAAGTCTTTTTTGAAGACTTCGAATTTTGTGGGTGAGGTTTTCTTGACCCCATCCATGCAAAAGCTGACCAGATTTTTAGGGCTTCCTTTATCGATTGTTAGGTGGAAATCTTTAATCGGCCCTTGCCAATTTGCACCCGATTTAAGAACATACCCAATCCAGGTTTCTGAATAATATTGTTCTTTGGCGATTGCTGCGGCCTCGGCTTTTTTAAAGCCGTTTAAGAATGATTTATCCGTGCAATATTTTGTTTCATATTCTTTTGCCAATTCTTGATTTTCGTCTAATTCGGATAGTGCGCCGCCAACACTGCCACCCGCTAAAGGGCGATAGGAATGCACAACCGAAATGGTTTTATGTGCCGGAAAAACTTGTTCACGAACAATGCTGGTACGTGCCGACCATGTTGGGGCGAATGTTCCATCATCATATTCTTTTAAAAGACCTTGCTTTTTTAAATCGTCCATCTGTTCAACAGAAACGCTATCAGACCAGTCTTTCCCAGTTCCGACAAGTGCCACCCAATCAATTGGTAATTTATATTTTTTCAAAACCTCGGTTATATCTTTGCCGTCCAGCTCTGCCGTAACAATCTTGCGGTATGAAATAGCTTTGCCATCAACAAGGGTTTTAAAATTCAAATCATCATAATTGGGAAGATTCAAATCCTCATAATATTGATCAGTGAAATCATATGGAATTGCCGGCAAAGGAAACGAAACCGTGGTTTTTATATCCTTATCAGAATTGTTGGTAAACTTATAAGATACCTTCACCAATTCCGCAGAAATAAACAAATCCTCAGAATCCATAGAAATATATTTGCTTTGCAAGAGCTTTAGCCCACCCAACGCAAATTCCGCCTCACTATCATTGGCAAATGTAGCCTGCGGCAAGGATGTAGAAAGTGCAATGACAATCAATGATGCGCAAATACGTTTCAACATAATCCCTCTCCAAACAAGCTATAAATGTTATAAAGCTTGCCAATTTAATTAATTGATTTTAATTGTTTTGCAACGGGGGTTAGGAACATTGTCAACAAAAACGACTTCGGGTGTAAAGCAAATCCGAATAAGGGACAACGCATCTGAATTTAAACCATATAGTTTTGCAGATTGTTTTGTAATCAAGACTGATAAGATAATTTCGGCAGAACAGGCAGCAATAATTGCGATTGAAAATGGTCCAAAGTGGGTAACTCCGCTTATGGCGCTGCGTAATTTAATAGTTGCACCATTTGGCATCAAAACTAGTGCACCTTTAGATAAAAACCAAAAGGCAATCGGAATGTTTCCCATTGTCCATAAAAGTGATGACAAGCTTGTGCTGGGCTTTGATGATAAACATCTTAACTTCAGAATTGTTATTGAAGTTGAGAATATCCATTCAAATACATTTGTTTATTCATCAACCTATGTGCAGACCCATAATATATTGGGCAAGGCATATTTGTTTATGGTCAAACCATTTCACAAGCTTATTGTCGCACAATCACTTTCTTTGGTTGCTAAAGAAAATTAGCGCGTATCCATGCAATCTCATCGCGCAAGGTTTCGTCAACTGACCTGAATTCAAAACCCAATTCGGTTCGGGTTTTGGTGTGGTCAAAGTTCATTACGCCTTGTTCACGAATTAACAGTTTTAGTGATGCAATACTTATTAATGCGGGCTTTTTGAACAGTCGCGCGCCAATTTCACCAATATATGCCATCAAGAAAAGCATCGGAATTGGTGCTTTAAAAGTTGGTGCTTTTGTCCCGCTCAACTTTTCTAGTTTCATTAATAATTCTTGCATCTTCAAAGACCAACCGGCCGCAAGATATCTTTCACCCTGACGCCCTTTTTCAAGAGATAGAATGGCAATTTTTGCGACGTCACGTGCATCAACCAGCGAAAACTCACCGGGGGGAATGGCGGGAATATTCTTTTTAAGAAAGTCTGTAACCATCTGCCCCGCAGATGTTGGCCCCAAATCACCTGGCCCATGCATCCAGCCCGGCAGAACAAAACGATAATTTAAATCGGGATGTTTACTGGCAAATTCATTGACCTCGCGGTCCGATAAAATTTTGCTGCGATAATAATCATCAACATTATTTATATTGGCAAGGTCTTTTTCGGTTGATGCCCGATTTTTAAAACGATCTAAAACCGCAATTGATGAAATATGAACATAATTGCGAACACCTTTGTCATAGGCTTTTTGCAATAACATCTTGGTTCCAATGACATTGGTTTCGTATAGTTCCTGCCAGTGTGTGCCGCCCTTATATGAATCCCTAAAAAATGCTGCGGTATGGAATAAGGCATCAATACCCGCAAAATCATAATCCAGTTTTTTGATGTTAAACATATCAAACTCAACAAATTCAACCTGTGGCAAATCTTTAAATTGCCGCTGTGCCTTTGCGATATTTCGCACCATTGCTTTTACATTAAATCCCTGTGCAAGAGCCTCACGCACAAGATTATTCCCCAAAAGACCAGTTGCACCAGTGACCAAAATTGTCTTTATTGTCATTGTTTAAATTCCCGACTTACGTTAAGATACTATTTAGTATCTATTTCACATACTAAATAGTATGTCAATTGATTTTAGAGGCTTGGATTGGAAAAAAAATCGCAAAGAACGACTCGTGCAGTTTCGCAGGCGCAAACGCGTGATAAATTAATCGCTGCGGCACAGGAATTATTTACGCAACATGGGCTTAATGGAACCTCGATTGATAAAATCGTTGCTAAAGCTGGCTTTTCTAAAGGAGCTTTCTATTCAAACTTTAATTCTAAAGAAGATTTGATGCTTTCGCTCTTAAGAAAGCATAAGGATGATACATTCGAAAGCTTTGCTGATTTAATCGAAAACTCTGCACCTGAAGATTTATTAGATCAAATTGAAAAATGGCTAGTTGAGGGTAATCAAGACAAGGATTGGATTATTTTTAATTATGAATTGGCGATTAATGCCGCGCGTAACCCGGAATTTACCGCTGATTATGCCGAATTCATGGCGGCGCAATATAAAGCATTAGAAGAAACCCTAGATGCTATTTTTGCCAAGCTAGGTTTAAAACCAAAAATCCCAACCCGCGAACTCGCCGTAATTGTTAAACAATTAAGCCATTCAACGGCGTTGCAATCATTTGCCGAAGGAGACACAAAATTAGGCGGGCGGGATTTGGTCGCCTTTGTACGAAGTATCGCCGAATAACCCGCCTATATTTGTTTATTTACGCAATTGTGAAATATCGCGTACCGCACCAGTGTCGGCAGAGGTTGTCATTGCCGCATAAGCCTGCAACGCTTGTGAAACATAACGATCGCGATTTTTCGGCGTAAAGGCATCTTGTCCACGCGCTTTTTCTGCCGCCATACGTTTTGCCAACACATCATCTGATACATCAAGTACGATTGAACGGTTTGGAATATCAATTTTGATAATATCCCCTTCTTCAACCAGGGCAATCAAGCCACCAGCCGCCGCTTCAGGACTTGCGTGGCCAATTGATAGACCAGAAGTACCACCAGAAAAACGACCATCGGTGATAAGAGCGCACTGTTTCCCTAAATGCTTAGATTTCAAATATGAAGTTGGGTAAAGCATTTCCTGCATACCAGGACCACCTTTTGGCCCTTCATAACGGATTACAACCACATCACCTGCAACCACTTGATTTGCCAAGATTGCCTTAACCGCATCTTCTTGTGATTCATAAACTTTGGCAGGACCTTGGAATTTCCAAATCTCTTCATCAACACCTGCAGTTTTTACGATGCAGCCATTTTCCGCCAAATTACCATAAAGCACAGCCAAACCACCATCCTTGGTAAAGGCATTATCTTTGGAACGAATGACGCCCTTTGCACGATCCTTATCAGTTTCTTTCCAAAGCATTGATTGTGAGAATGCAGTTGCCGAACGAACACCACCAGGGCCAGCGCGGAAAAACTCGTTCACACCTTCATCATTTGAAACCATAATATCCCATTTTGCGATTGCATCACCCAATGTTGGCGCATGAACAGTAGGGGCAGAAGTTTCAATTAAACCTGCGCGTGATAATTCACCCAAAATACTAATGATACCACCGGCGCGGTGAACATCTTCGATATGAACAGTTTGCACCGCAGGGGCAACTTTACATATGCATGGAACTTTACGTGAAATGCGGTCAATATCCTGCATTGTGAAATCAATGCCACCCTCTTTGGCAACCGCAAGAATATGCAATACAGTATTCGTTGAACCACCCATCGCCACATCAAGTGCCATTGCATTTTCAAGTGCGGTTTTGTTGGCAACATTACGCGGCAAAATGCTTTCATCATTTTGTTCGTAATATCTTTTGCAAAGCTCAACAATTTTTTGACCCGCTTCTTTAAATAATCTTTCGCGGAAAGTATGGGTCGCAACTACGGTGCCATTACCTGGTAATGAAAGCCCCATCGCCTCGGTCAAGCAATTCATAGAGTTTGCAGTAAACATACCAGAACAAGAACCGCAGGTAGGGCATGCCGCATCTTCAACAGCCTTTACTTGTTCATCGGAAATGCTGTCATCGCCTGCTTGAATCATAGCGTCAATAAGGTCTAACGAATGGGTTTTATCGCCGATTTTTACCTTTCCCGCTTCCATCGGGCCACCCGATACAAAAATCGCAGGTATATTAAGGCGCATTGCCGCCATCAACATGCCAGGGGTAATTTTATCGCAATTGGAAATACAAACCATCGCATCGGCGCAATGGGCATTGACCATATATTCAACAGAATCAGCAATCAAATCACGTGAAGGCAATGAATAAAGCATGCCACCATGCCCCATTGCGATACCGTCATCAATTGCAATCGTATTAAATTCCTTGGCAACACCGCCAGCTTTTTCGATTTCACGCGCAACCAATTGACCAATATCTTTTAAATGGACGTGCCCAGGGACAAATTGGGTAAAGCTATTGACCACGGCAATAATCGGCTTTTTGAAATCACCATCAGTCATGCCAGTTGCACGCCATAATGCGCGCGCACCCGCCATATTTCTTCCAAAAGTCGAGGTTTTTGAACGTAATTCAGGCATTATTATCCCCATTGGGTCATATTAAAAAAATTTTGTGCCTTATGCCCTATTGTACGCCATTTTTAAAGTAATAAGTACATCAAAAATAATATTTTGCCGTTTTTTTGTTTATTATTCGATTTTATTGATTAATTTAAACTTTATTATCAATTTGATTGAATTATAATTCCCTCATAAACAGGCGATATGAACACCGCATTACCAACCATCACAAAGCTTTTTGCTATACGCAAACAATCTTTGGCCATTATTCCTGGGCTTTTAATATGTCTTGTGATTGCCGCCACCGCATTCACACTAAACGGGGTGCATGAATTAAAACAGTTTTCCCCATCCATCATAGCCGTAATCATTGGAATTATAATTGGCAACCTAATCAAACTGCCGCCTCAAACGCACGCTGGAACCGCATTTTCTAGCAAAGTCTTGGTGCGTGTTGCCGTGGCATTATTGGGAATACAAATTTCAGTTAATGAGCTTTTGAATTTTGGGGCATTTCACATCGCAATGACAATCTTTGCCCTTGTTAGTAGTTTTATTTTCATCAAAACAATTGGTAAATTGTTTGGCGTGGATAATAAGTTAGCTGAACTAATAGCCGCCGGAACCAGCATTTGTGGTGCGGCAGCAGTATTGGGGGTTAACACCGCAACCAATGCCGAAGATGAAGACGTTGCCTATGCCATAGGAATGGTAACAATTTTTGGCACATTATCTATGTTGCTATACCCATTCATTGGCAAGTTATTAAATCTTGGCGGCGCGCAATTTGGCATCTGGAGCGGGATTTCAATCCATGAAGTTGCCCAAGTAGTCGGGGCAGTTTCTGGCAAGGATGCGGCAACCATCCATATTGCAACTATAACCAAATTAACCCGTGTATTAATGCTTGCGCCACTTGTGACCCTTATTCAATTCCGCCGTGGCAGTTATAAAAATAATGCAAAAATGCCGATTCCATTGTTTGTGGTTGCTTTTATAATATTCATCATCATGGCGAATATTTTCACCATTCCAGCCAATATAAAATTTGAAATTGGCAAATTATCATCATTCTTTTTGACTGTTGCATTAGCTGGAATGGGGCTTCACACAAAATTTAGCGCAATAGGAAAAATGGGAATTAAACCACTTTTGTTAGCATTGGCTGGATCATTGTTTATATCAATTTTGGGATTAGCATTAATCGAATTTATTGCTTGATAAGCATTTAATTATGTGTGATTCAGATTAAATGATGACATTAGATCAATTGCGCATATTTATAAAAGTTACAGAAACAGGGCATTTAACCAATGCTGCAAATGAGCTTTGCTTGTCGCAATCGGCTGTAAGCTCGGCAATTTCGCAATTAGAATTTAAATATGACCTGAAGTTATTCGACCGAATTGGCAGAAATATTAAGATCAATGCAAATGGGCGCGCATTATTGCCAGAAGCCTATAAAATGATTGCCCAAGCAAAAACCACTGATGAATTATTAAAAGATTTATCAGGCGGCAACCATGGCGCAATAGATGTTGTTTGCAGCCAAACCATTGGCAATTATTGGCTAGCTGAAAGAATTTCAAAATTTCACAAGACTTTCCCAAATATAAAAATCAACACAACCATAGCCAATAGCGATAAAGCCATTGAGATGTTGGAACACGGCATCGCCGATATTGGCATTATTGAAGGCGAAAATAACTCAACCCTCGAACACACTGAAATAAAGGGCGATGCACTTACCTTTGTTGCACCACGTGAATTAAGGCTTTGGGCCAATGATATGAAGACCAAAACCAAATTGCAGAATTTAAAATACGTGGTGCGTGAACAAGGTTCCGGCACAAGGCATAGCCTTGAATTATATCTTGCCGATTATGGAATTGAACTAAAGCAAGATAATATCGCCCTTACACTGCCGTCAAATGAGGCTGTGTTGTCGGCAGTTTCTGCTGGTGTTGGGGTATCCTTAATTTCCGAACTTGTAATTAGCGGCATTGGTAATAATGAAAATATAAACCGTTTTCCAAGTGGAATTGCCGCGCGTAAATTTACCATTCTTACTCTCAAGGACCGTGCAAAATCACGGGCATTAAAGGCATTTAAAACCATGCTTGCAGAAAACTAATCCGCGGCTTCCGGGGTATCGGTATCATCATCGCCAAGAATGGTTTTAGTTCGGGCGATTGCCGCAAGTTTTTCATACCTATCGCGAAATTTATCAAGGGTTTCTTCTTCTAATTCTTCTAAATCCAAAAGTGCATTATGTGCGCCCTTGGTGGCACGAATTAGTTCATCTAATTTAATCTGTATAGCTTGTGTATCACGGTTTTGAGCGTTCTGAATTAAAAACACCATCAAAAACGTTACAATGGTCGTGCCTGTATTAATCACCAATTGCCAAGTATCAGAAAATTTGAAAATTGGCCCCGTTACAATCCAGATGACAATTGTAAGAACCGCAAGGTTAAAAACCACTGGACGACCGGTAAACTTTGCGGCCGCTTTTGCAAATTTTGCGTAGAATGTAGATTTTGCCATAATAAACCCATTAGCCCCGTGAAGCCTAGAATAAGTTTAGGGCATCACCATTTCAAACGATTACCCAAAATATAGCCAATAATACCTAGCATAACAACGGGTGAAACATAACAAATAATATAATAGAAAATACTATCCATATTGCAATGAACAGCATAGGAAAATGCCGCAATTGCACCCGACAAAATCCCCGCCATAGTACTTTGAACCCGCGGATTCGTTGAAGCACCATTCTTTAGCCAAATTTTCCAAATTGCAAAGTAAACCATACCGCCTCCAACGAGAATTATTGACATACAGGTCTGGTAGGCGCCAAAATTGATATTGGTCAGTTCATGCTCAAAGTTGCCATTAATTACCAATTTTAGAATTTGATAAAATATAATACCCCCAAACAACAGCATAAACAAAATTACGTAATTTGATTTAACTTTAATCGGGCGTGAATTATTCATCACATAAATGAATGCGCCAATAGCAACTAAAAGCAAGCCACCATTTTTCCATACAACTACGCCGTTTTTAAACGCCTCTAAAATATCGCTACGCATACCGAATATAGAAACAATCAAAATCGACAGAACAGTTGTCGCAATCAAGGCAAGTCCTGACAAAACCCAAATGTTTAGTGGGCGGGTTGGCTTTAGATCGGCAACCAAATCATCGATAAAGCTATCTTCAAATTTATTGGACATCCGCCACCTCCGATATTTTTGCCTGCATGGTTTTAATACCGCGATGAATTATTACTTTTACCGCAGAAACGCTTAGCCCAAGTTTTTCTGCGACTTCCTCATTGGTTAATTCCTGTAATTTTACCATTTCAATAATTTGCGCCTGCTTGTGCGGCAATGTGTTTAAAAGTTTTTGAACATCATATTTGGCACTTATTTCGGTATTAATTTCCGAAACAAAATCTGTGTCTAATTCAACTTCAATATAGCGCAGATTTTTTCTTATCCTATCAATCCATTTATGGCGTGCCACCGCAATCAGCCACGGCATGAATTCACGTTTAACATCGAATGTTTGTTTTTTATTGTGGATTGCCAACAAGGTTTCCTGAACCAAATCATCGACCGCATCATGATGTACTCTTTTGCGGAAAAACGCCTCAAGCCATACCTTAATCTCACCAAGCAAAATTCTATAATTAGCCTTATCACCCGATAGTGAAGACACCATAAGACTATGCCAATTATCTTTGTTCAAAACCTGCATAATTACAAATACGCACAGTTTCACAAAAAGTTACAGACAAATGTGAAAATATTTTTTTCATGCAAATATTTCTTTAAATTTGTAACCTTTTTACAAGCCGCCACGTAATCGTTTATATCGCGGCCTGATTTAACATCCACAAGCCCGATCTATCAAGGAGATTACAAAATGAACAATCATACTAAAATCATCGCCACCACTGCAACCATTGCATTTTTGGCAGGCACAAGCATCATCGCAACCGCATCAAATGCAGGCAACAATAAAATGATGGCGAAACCAGCAATGGAAAAATGCGCGGGTGTTGTAAAAGCCGGTAAAAATGATTGTGCAGGAAACGGTCATTCATGCGCAGGCCAAGCAAAAAAAGATGGTGACGCCAACGAATGGGTAGAAGTTCAAAAAGGCACTTGCATGAAATTGGTCAACGGCAAGGTTGTCGGTTAATTTATTTATGGGGTGCTGTGCAACCAGCACCCCAATATTCAAACGATTGAAAAAAAATGAAAATTACAAATTTTTCTCTAAGTCAAAAATGGCTGCAAGATTTAATATTGCTATTCATAAGAATATGGATTGCGAACGTCTTCTTGCGCTCTGGTCTTTTGAAAATATTTTCATGGGACTCCACGCTTTACCTTTTTGCCAATGAATATAATGTCCCACTCTTGCCGTCTGAACTCGCTGCGATATTGGGTACAACAACAGAAATTTGCGCAGGTGTAGCAATATTAATTGGCTTTGGAACACGCATCGCCGCAATCGCCCTATTATGCCTTACTGCGGTTATTGAAATTTTTGTCTATCCGGGCACCCAAGAGCATTATTATTGGATGATTTTATTATCGATTTTAATTTCGTTTGGTGCAGGTCGGTTTTCACTATTTAAGCCATTTTCAATATTTTAGCTGGGTCAATTTGTCCATTGTAAAACTAAAACTTTTACGTAAAAAGGTTGCAATTACGGAGTTTTATACGGAGCTTTACATGGATAAAAAACAGGCTTTAATCGCAACCACGGCAACAATCGCATTCATTTCAGGCGCAAGTTTTATTGCCAAACGCTCTGAAGCTCATATGGATAAAAAATCGCCAACCACCGAAATGTGTGCTGGCGTGGTTAGAACCGGAATGAACGATTGCTCTGCTAATGGTCACTCATGCGCTGGTATGGCTAAAAAAGATAATGATCCAAATGAATGGGTTACCCTTCCAAAGGGAACTTGTAAAAAATTAGCAAAAGGACGGGTTATCGGATAATCCGTAAATAAATGACTTTTCATAAATGCGGCATTAATGCCAAACCAAGCCACTTTGAAGATTTATTGCAACAAAAGCCAGCAATGGCATTGCTTGAATTTCATAGTGAAAATTATTTCCACACTTCATATGCCCGAAGTTTTTTGCCGCATTTACGTGAAAATTATGATTTCTCTTTCCATGGGGTTGGGCTTTCCCTTGGAAGCTCTGACGGGTTATCAACAACACATCTTGAACAATTAAAAACCCTGTTTGATGAATTTAAGCCCGCATTAGTTTCCGATCATCTAAGCTTTTCAGGTTTTGGAAATATTTTCACACCAGATTTATTGCCATTCCCACTAAGCAATCAAGCGCTTGAAAATTTCATCCGTAATGTTGATACATTCCAAAACTTTATTGGGCGTAAAATCTTGATTGAAAACCCATCACTTTATATTGAGGTAAAGGGGAATGAATATTCGCTCAGTGAGTTTATGAACATAATTTGTCAAAAAACCGGTTGCGGGATTTTGCTTGATGTCAACAACCTAGAAGTTTGTCGGCAAAATACTGATTTTAACCCATATTCGGCGATTGATGAGATTGAATCTGGTTTGGTGGGAGAAATCCACCTTGCTGGATATGAAATCAAAAATTTAACCGACGGCAGGACGGTTTTTATAGATACGCATGGGCATAAAACCTATCCCAAAGTTTGGAATCTATATTCCGCAGCAATAAAGAAATTTGGCGATGTAAAAACCATTGTTGAATGGGATACCGATGTTCCACCATTATCAATAATGCTTGAAGAAACTAATCTGGCAAATGACATCAAACAAAAGGCGCTATCCCGTGAGCATGCCTGATGATGAATTAGCAAAATTCCAATCTGCCTTTATGAATGAAATTTATTTTCAGGACAAAAGCTTTAATACATTTTTGGCAGATGAAAAATACCAGCCCAATATGGGGATTTATATAAATAATTGCCGCCTTATATTGGGCAATATATTAAAAGATAAATATCCATATTGCGCGCAAATAATTGGCGACGATTTTGAACATTTTTCATCCATTTTCGTCAAAAAATACCCTTTGGAAATCGGCAATGTTACCCTTTATGGTGCCGAATTTGCCGGATTTTTATCTGGCAATGATTTTGGCGAAATAACGCCATTACTTGTCGATTTGGCAAAAATTGAATGGGCAAAATATTTGTGCGAACTTGCGCCATATGAAAACCATCTGGATTTTAATGGATTCAATAATGAAATGGCCAATGATGGTGGGCAAAGCATAAAGACTACGCAATCTGTAAAAGTCATTGATTGCCAAACCAATGCATTTAGTCTTTTTCAATGTTTAAAAGCTGATTGCCTAAAGGATTTTGAATTTAAAATTACGTCACAAAAAATAATCCTATGGCAGGGGCAAAGTTTTGAAATCTTAATGATGATTGATGACGGCATTATCCATAAAATCATTGAAAATATGGCACATAACAATATTACAAGCGCGATTGATAACGCAATTTCCCAAGTGTCCAATACACAAAAGGCACAGGCGAATTTCGCCTATGCCTGTGAAAATGGTTTATTTGTTTTTTAATTACGCCGCTTTGGCCTGTGGTTTTAACATTCCAAGCAATTTGCCAAAAGTTTCACGTAATTCAGAACGATGCACCACAATATCAACCATACCATGCTCTTTCAAATATTCAGAACGTTGGAAGCCTGGTGGAAGTTTTTGACGAATGGTTTGTTCAATAACGCGTGGGCCAGCAAAGCCGATTAATGCACCAGGCTCTGCAATATGAATATCACCAAGCATTGCATAAGAAGCAGTAACACCGCCAGTTGTTGGATCGGTCAAAAGCACGATATATGGCAATGCGGCATCACGAAGTGCATCAATCGCCAATGTTGTGCGTGGCATCTGCATGAGAGAAAGAATGCCCTCTTGCATCCTTGCGCCACCCGCAGCAGTTACACAAATCATGCCGCAGTTTTTTGCAACCGCAGTTTCCGCAGCCTTGATAAACGCCTCACCGGCAGCCATACCAAGTGAGCCACCCATGAATGAAAAATCCTGCACGATGACAACAACATCATTGCCTTTGATTTTACCATAACCGATAGACATACAATCACGCGCATTATTTGCCGCGCGTGCCGCCTTTAGACGGTCCACATATTTTTTGTCGTCTTTGAATTTTAGGGGGTCTTCAACCACTTCCGGCAAATCAATTGCTTCATATTGGCTATTGTCGAAAAGCTGCTTAAGGCGGGTTTCACCATTAATACGCATATGGCGGCCAGATGGCGTAACCCATAATTTCGCCTCCAAATCGGCGCGGTAAAGCATTTCGCCAGTATCTGGGCATTTAACCCACAAATTATCAGGTGTATCGTTTGTTTTCTTTTTAAGTAATTTATTGATACCGGGACGAATTCTGTCTAACCAACTCAAATCTATAACCCCATTTTCTAGTTTTTAACTGCCGCATTTTTCATGCGCGTTGCAAAATCTTTGGCGATTTTTACACAATCATTACCATCTTTATAAGCGTTAAAAATTGTATCGACAAGTGCGGCACCGATAACAATACCATCCGCAAGCTGTGCAGTGTTATGTGCCGCCTCTTCTGTACGTATGCCAAAGCCAATAGCAACCGGTAATTTTGCCGCATCTTTCACCTGTCCGACTTTGTCTTTTATGGCATCTGTATCAATTGCCTTGGTTCCCGTAACGCCGGCAACCGAAACATAATAAACAAAGCCAGAAATATCTTCGACAACTTTTTCAAGACGGTGCGCGTCAGTCGTTGGCGTTGCAAGGCGGATTAATGCAACATCATTTGCCTTTAAGCCAGTGCGCAGCTCCATATCTTCTTCTGGCGGCGCATCAACTGCAATCACACCATCAACCCCACAATCAGCACAATTTTGCGCGAATTTCGTGTATCCCATGCTCTCAATAGGGTTTAAATAACCCATAAGCACAATCGCAGTATTTTGATTTTTAGTGCGAAAATCTTTGACAAGATCAAAAGTTTTCTTAAGCGTCATTTTGTTTTCAAGTGCGCGAATTGCCGCCTTTTGAATTGAAATACCGTCTGCCATTGGATCAGAAAATGGGAAACCAATTTCGATTATATCAGCACCACCTTCGGCAACTGCCTCTAGGATATTTGCTGATAATTCAGGGGTTGGATCGCCCGCCATTGTATAAAGAACCAATGCAGCGCGATTTTCCGCCTTGGCATTTTCAAAAACTTTTGAAATTCTGCTTATTGGCATATTATCCCCCGATGTTCGCGCCAATGGCATTGGCAATTGTAAAAATATCCTTGTCTCCACGACCCGAAATATTAAGGACGACAACACCACCTTTGCCGATATCTTTGGCAATTTCACCAATACGTGCCAATGCGTGTGATGGCTCTAATGCAGGTAAAATCCCCTCTAGGCGAGAGCAAAGTTGGAATGCCTCTAATGCCTCATCATCGGTGGTTGAAAGATAGGTCGCACGACCAGTATCTTTTAGGAATGACAATTCTGGCCCGACACCAGGATAATCAAGCCCCGCAGAGATTGAATGTGCGTCCAAAATCTGACCATCGTCATCTTGCAATAAATAGGTACGGTTGCCATGAAGTACGCCAGGACGACCGCCAGCCATCGCAGCGGCATGTTTATCAGTATCAAGACCAAGACCCGCAGCCTCAATACCATAAATCTTCACATTTTCATCATTCAAGAATGGATGGAATAAACCAAGCGCATTTGAACCACCGCCAATACAAGCAACAACGGCATCAGGAAGGCGACCTTCGGCTGCCAAAATCTGCTCTTTGGCTTCTTTACCAATAACGCTTTGGAAATCGCGCACCATTTGTGGATATGGATGCGGGCCAGCCGCAGTACCAATAATGTAGAATGTATCGTGTGGATTAGACACCCAGTCACGCAATGCTTCATTCATTGCATCTTTTAAAGTTTGCGTGCCTGATGTTACAGGATTAACTTCTGCACCCAATAACTTCATACGGAAAACGTTAGGGCTTTGGCGCTCAACATCCTTTGCACCCATATAAACCATACAAGGCAAACCAAAGCGCGCACATACTGTTGCGGTTGCAACACCATGCTGACCAGCGCCAGTTTCCGCAATAATGCGGGTTTTGCCCATGCGTTTTGCCAACAATATTTGCCCCAAACAATTATTAATTTTGTGGGCGCCGGTATGGTTCAACTCCTCACGCTTAAAATAAATTTTTGCGCCACCATAATATTCGGTCAAGCGTTCTGCAAAATACAAAGGACTTGGGCGACCGACATAATGGGTCATTAGCCCTGAAAATTCGGTCTTAAAATCCTCATCATCCTTATATTTATTATACGCTTCTTCGAGTGCCAAAATGTTAGGCATAAGGGTTTCGGCAACAAAACGCCCACCAAATTGCCCAAAGCGACCATTTTCATCTGGATAAGCACTCCAGTCATTATGAAGTTGTTTGTTCACAATATTAACCTTTACTATTTTGGCCCTTTTACAGCTTTAAGAAAGTTTTCGATTTTCGTGATGTCCTTTATTCCCAATGCGGATTCAATTCCAGATGAAACATCGACAAAATCTGCATTTGTTGCAGCAATTGCCCGCACAACATTCAATGGCGTTAAACCACCAGATAAAATCCAAGGGGATTTAGTTTTCAGGTCTTTTAAGATATCCCAATCGAATGAAATGCCAAAACCACCTTCATTGGTTGCGCCCTTTGGTGCCTTGGCATCAAAAAGTATATAATCGGCGATACCGTCAAACTGGACAATTTGTTCTAAATCTTCTTTTGCAGAAATCCCAAAGGCAAGCATAGTTTTGAAACCAATCGCACGAATTTCATCAAGCCTAGTGACGGCGTCAATCTTATGCAATTGTATCCAATTAATGCCAATCTCTTTGAGCTTGCGTAGCATTTCATCATCTGGTGCAACAGTAACAGCAACGACCTCCACGTTTTCTGAAATGCTTTTGGTATATTTCACAAGTTCATATGCATCATCATAGCCAATATTGCGCGGGGATTTTTCAAAAAAGACCAGACCAATAAAATCTGCGCCATTTTCAATTGCCGCACGCACTGCCGCCTTGGTTTTTAGACCACAGATTTTAACCAGAATACTATGTTTATAGGTCATAAGTGCGGCTTACGATATTTTAGCCACAGGCTCAAGACTTAAAATAAGCCAATCGCTTATTTTGCAATTCTTAACTTGCTGATGGATTTGAACATTTTTTTCATGGTTTCTCCGAGGCCACTTGCCGAGGTTACGTCATAAAAATACTCTTTTTTTGTTGCACACTGGCTTAGAAGGTTTTGGTCACCCTCTTCAAGCCTTACTACAAATAGGGTGATACCAACATCTTTGGCATTTTGGCAAGCAAGTGCAGTTCGCGCATCAACATCGGCCTTATTAGAAGAAAATTTATTATTGTTATTCTCGCCATCGGTTACGATAATCATATATTTTTTTCTAGTTTTATCTTTAAATGCCACGCCTTCGGTATATGGTGCCTCAGGGCTTAATAACTCCATACCAAACTGAATGCCGATAGTAATATTTGTATAACCAGCAGGCTGTAATGCGGCAATTTTATCCTTTGCGCTATTGATATCACTTGTAAGTGGTAACACGGCCTCCAATGGCTCATTTTTACAACTACGGGCAGGATATAATGAATCAGGCTTCGCGGCATCTGCCGGTTTGGCATTTACATCGTAATCCTGATTTCTATCAATTATGCAGCCTTTCCATTCAGACTTATGATCGCTTGAAGGTGGTGTTATCATACGACGAACATTGGTATTATAAACCGAATAGGTTTTATCAATTCCGCTTGAAGCACCATATCCATCAGGAAACCACACATCACCAGTTCCATCTTGATACCGTAAATCAAAACCAAATGGATCCATAGAGGCATAATTCTTTATGCCGCCATCATTATATGTTGGGATTTGGTTATATGGAACGAGATTGGCACTTGTTACCGAAGTTTGTGCATCATTGTCTATTCCACTTGAGCCGCCAACCCACGCATAATGGGCACCTGCCTCATCAGTTGATACAAGTGTATAAACAGAATCTGTCCACCATCCTGTTATAGTGTGCTTATTGATTTTATATTGACTACCATCGAAATAATACGCGACTACAACCTGCTCATAATAATGACGGCCAGCATAATCCCAAATTGGACGATCATAAAATTTTGCCGTGCTACGACAGCTATTCTCATCTGGCGCATCATTACAAACAATATCCAAATTCCAGAAATAAGTAGGACAAGCAGGCCAAATTGGGCGGCTTGAATCTGTATAATCACAATATTGGAAATTATTGGCTTTGCCATAATCAACCCATCCGTATGAGGTAGATGGGGCAACTTTTACCTGTGTATTAAACGGAACAATTCCAACTTTTACGTCATTAAAATTGACGCCAGACGAATTAATCATATTCGACAAAACATCATTCATCGCAGATTTAAGATTTGTCATACGGGAATTGTCTGCCATTGACGCAGTGGTATCAAGAACAAAAACAACTTCGGCTCCTGCCCCATCGGTTACAACTTGTGAATCAACGCTAACGTCATAATAATTAAAGCCTAATAATTGCCCTAAAAATGGTTTTACTTTGGCAATTGTATGCAGCTTTAATTGATTAACGCCGTTTTCGTTCACTTCTGACAAATTTGATGACGGCTCATAAATAATCCCGCCAGAAATTTGGGTTGCAATATTGTTTTCAACTTTTTTATTATTCGCGGCATTTATTTCACCGCCAGCAACAGCGACATCAAGCAATGCCGCATCGTTTGCGGCCTGAAGTGATGAGTGTGCGTATGAGATACGTGTTAATTCAATGGTTGCCGATAATGCGGATGCGATTGCGCCTGCGGCAACACTAAATATCAGCGCAACATTGCCCCGAATGTTTTTCTTTTTCAACCCCGTCCCCAGTATATATAAGTCCATTCAATAAATCTAATATAATGCAAATTAGTTTTTTTGGGCTTTATGGAAACAGGTTGATTTTATGCCTTAAATTTACTTTTTATTAAGTATAAAATTATTTTATTTTCAATTTTTTACGCTTATTGCCACAAGGAATGATACACTACTCCCCAGTAAAAGTTTCCATGGGAATGCAAGAGTAAGCAAGGTTTGCGGTATCCCAAGTGGTTTGCCAATATATGGCTGAAGAAGGGCAATAAATACAAACCCACCAATTAGTGCAGCGATAATTGAAATCGTATTGCCACGCTTGGTAAAAATGGCGGCAAAATAAACACCCAATAACCCCGCATAGGCAAATGTCATGACACCTAATACAAACTCAAGGAATGGGATATCCGTTGCTTTTTGCCAAACATAGGACAAAATCGCCATGCCAAGCAAAACAATAGATACAATCAACATCCCAACCATGCCGGCCTTTATGAAATGATGCTCTGGATAGTTTTTAGGCGCAACAAGCGGCTTGTAAAAATCTTGTATCATTACAGAAGACATTGAATTTAAGGCAGAATTTACCGTTGAAATTGCCGCCGACAATACCCCAACCACAGCCATTGCACGCAAACCAACCGGAATTTCGGTTAGGATAAAATACATAAATACTGATATATTCTCACCCTTAAACTTAGAAACTGGCGCGCTGGCATTACTATAAAAAACATAAAGCAATGAACCGATTATCAAGAAAATTGACACAATTGGAATTGTATAAATTGCAGCGCTATAAAGGCTTTTTATACCCGTTTTTGCATCCTTTGAGGCCAGCAACCTTTGCGTTATGTCTTGATCCAAGCCAAAACTTGCAAGCGATAATAATGACATACCAAACACAATTGCCCAGAGTGAGAATGGGGTTTTAAAATCCGTTGTTAGATTAAAAATACGGGTTTTATCAACTCCGTCTTCTGGTTTTAATTTTGCAATTATATCGCCAACCGGCAGGTTTATAAGATGCAATAAATAAAATATCGAACCAATAGCAACCCCGATATAGATTATGAATAGGATAAAATCGGTCCAGATTACGCTTTTTAGACCGCCAAAGAAACAAATCGCAAAGCTGAAAACAATAATTAAAGACGAGGCAATCGCGATTTTTTCAAATGAAATATCGCCAAAAATAATCATTGAAACGGCGATTGCCGCAAGATAAATTCTTGAACCTTCTGCCAATACCCGCCCAATTAAAAACATCGCACCTGCTGCACGCATTGCAGCTTTTGAATATTTGATTTCCAACAATTCATAAACGGTAGAGATTTTTTCGGCGTAAAAGCGTGGAATTAAAACCACGCCCACAAAGATTGCACCAATTATTGTCCCAATATTTGTGCTTAGATAAGTATAATCACCCTTAAACCCAAAATCAGGGACACCAAGAAAGGTTGCAGCAGACTGCATAGTTGCGATGGTTGAAATTGCCGCAAGCCATGCAGGGATTTTGCGCCCGGCAAGAAAATAATCAGCCTCGGTCTTTACCTCTTTTCCGTCGTGCCTTTGCAACAGGATACCAAACAAGGTCAAACCAATGAAAAAAAGCGCAATAATTGCCCAATCCAACAGGGTAAAAGGTATTATATTCAAATGGATTCCCTCTTTTCGATAATTAGTTTTTTATTATTGGGCACTATACAATTGTGCAAAACCATTTAACAATTGATAATCGAAAAAATTACTATGGTATATCAAAAATGTCTGATGAAATTGAAATATTAATTCAAAAACTTAAAACTCTTGAAGATGAAATAGAAACAGCAATAGAAGCGAAAAAAGCAAAATTTTATCAAGGTATTCAAGATGGCAAAGCGGTTTTTGATGAGGCAACAAAAAAAGCCCAACGCAAAGTTAAAATCGGAATTGATAAGTATATCTTCAAATCAAAATTCGCCACAATTATAACCGCACCAATTATCTATGGCATGATTATACCATTTGTAATTCTTGACATTGCCTTGGGCGTTTACCAACTTTGCTGCTTTACCGCATGGCAAATCCCACGGGTTAAACGTTCAAAATACATTGTAATAGACAGACAATATCTTGATTATTTAAATATTATTGAAAAAATCAATTGTGTATATTGTGGATATGGCAACGGCCTTATGGCTTATGGTCGCGAAGTTGCGGGGCGCACCGAACAATATTGGTGCCCAATTAAACATGCAATGAAAACCAAAACCCCGCATGATCATTATAAGAATTTTGTCGAATATGGTGATTTTGAATCTTATAAGGCGCAATTGGAAAAATTACGTGATGATTTGCGCAAATTGAAAGACAATTAACGCCTAAGAAAAATCTAAGATTCCGCCATTAACAAGCCTTGTGGCCGCCAAAAGCGCTGCTGCAGAGCCAAGGCCGGAGCTTGCCGCCAAATAACGCGGACGCCAAATTGGATTAAACTTATCTTTGAAATTATGAAGGCCTTCAAAATTATAAAAGTCATTGCCAAGGTGGAAAATGCTGTTGCCAACACGGTGCCAAACCGGCGCAAGCGGATGATTTTCAAGCCCTGAAAGCGGAGATAGCCCAAGCCTGAATGTTTTGAAGCCGTTATCATGCCCCCACAATATTAAAGAAGTGAACAAATATTCCATAATGCCATGGCTTGCATCATTGCGGTAGCGCATCAGGTCGATTGAAAATTCTTCTTTGTTTTCAGTTTGCCAAATGTTGGTAAACGCCGTAATTTTACCCTCAAACGTGGCAATTGCGATATCAAATTGCGAAATATATTGCTCGTTAAAATTGCCCAATGAAAAATGCTTTTCAGTTGCCTCTTTGGATGTCAACCAATTATCGGAAACGGCGCGTAATTCTTTCAAAATCTCTGGAACATTTTCGCGTTTTACAACCGAAAACTCAATATTTTCGCGCTTATGACGATTAAGGCTTGTCCTAAGCCCTTGCATTTTTTTGCCAGTTAGTGAGAAGTTTTCAGTGTCAATACACGCCTCCTCTCCCAACTTTGACAGCGAAAGCCCCATATCAAGATACAAAGGCAAATATTTTTCACTAACCTGGAAAAAGGCGACCTTGGCGGCGTGCATATCTGCCTGTTCACGGAACTTCCATACCAAATCAGCAAATTCAGTTACATCGCCAATAGGATCGCCCATCGCAATCCAGATTTGGTTTCTAACCGCATACATAATAAATGATTTCTGCTCTTTGCCGAAAATAAAGAACTTGTCGCCAAGTGTTGCCAGTGCTGCCTCGGAATCATCACTGGTCCTTATGATTTCACCAACTTTTTCCATTTCCTCTTGTGTTGGTTTTTCAATACCATCTGCGCCACGCGTCATTATGCGATGTAGAAAAATAATAGAAACCAAAGCCCCCATAATTGGCAATGAACGTAAGAAGCGACCAGCCTGTGGGTGTTCTTCAAAATCAAACCAAAGCTCATCAGAATACGGGATATGTTTATAGGAATAAAAACCAATATAAACCATCACCCCAAGCGCAAGGGCAATCAAAATCATAAATTTGATATTGAAATTATTACTTAATAATGCCGATTTGCGATAGAATAGCCGCTTAAAAGGCAAAATTGCCACAAATAATAATGATAAAATAATGGCTTCTTCATAATCAAAGCCTTTTAAAATGGCCGCAATAATACCGAACAGCAGTAATGATAATGTCGCATAATAAGCACTATCAATTCGCATACTTAAAGAACGGGCAATAAATAGCATCAATACTCCGGTAACAATCGCAAATTGGTGCGAAAACTCTACCAGAGGCATGGGGATAATAAGTTTTAGGATATTGAAACGTTCTTTTACCGCAGGCGTAAAAGCGGAAAAAAGCAAGATAAGGCCACCAAAGAAAAGCAAAATCGCGAATAAATTCGGCAAAAAGTCTTTTAAAAGACCCCGCAATAATTTGGTTTTATAGCTTTCAGCTTTGGCATGTGCATTCATTGGGTCTGAATAACATCTCATTAAAGTTGATACAATACAATTCAACTTTTTGTACAATTTAACTTTTCTAAAATATTGCTTTTATAAATTTGCAAATCATAAGATATAAATCTTGAGGGAAAAATATGTTTGGTCTTATTATGTTGTCTTTTGCACTTGCACCGCCAGAAGTTGGCGCGAACAAGCCATTGGAAACAACGCCCGCAACACCACCTATTTCAAGCCAAGAAGTAGTAAAAGTAGATTTTTTTGCCAAACTTGATGAAAAAACAATTTCGCAAATTCTGCAAAAAGATACCGAAGATTTGGCAAAAATTTTTCCCGGTATTTGGGATAGTGATAATCAGGCATTTTTTGAACCCACACTTAATATTCCAAAGGAATTACGTCATCCACGGCTTTATGCAAAAATTGTAGCGTTAAAAAACCCTTCTCTTGGCGACAAGGCATTCATGGTTGAATATCGTGAAGGTGGTGGCAACGGTAAATTACTTAAAACCCGCTTTTTCACACTATCGCTAGACACTAAAAGCCGCGCCATTAAGCAAACTATATATGAATTAAAACCCGACTTTAAAATTGGCGATATTAATGCAGTTACGACTGATAACCTTATCAAATCCGAAGGCTGCGAAATAGATTATAGGCGTCGGGCATCTGGCTTTACCGGTGATACTTCGGGTAATTGCAAACTGCTTATGAAGGGTGGAAAAACCATCCGCAGCACCGAACACCATGATATTGATGCCAACTTCTGGGAAGTAACCGATATTGGGGTCGATGAAAGTGGGGTTCGTGTTTATGGCAATCTTGATAATAGCCCCACAAAATTGCGCAAAGCAAATATTTATGAATGTTGGGCTAGTTACCGTGATAAAACAATTGCCAATATCCAAACCTATGATGCCGGCGGGGAAATGAAACTTGATTTTGGTGCCAATTCTGCGCGCTTATTACTTCGCAATGTTGATTGGTCGATTGGCAATAACCGCCCGTCGCTGACGCTTTATCTTTATCATAAAAATGATGATATTGCGCAAATATATTCTTGGACCGATGAAGGTGCCAATCGTATCGCCCTCGCAGATGGCGATTATCAGGCAAGCTGTACCAAGCAATGAGTAATGAGATCGATAATTTAAAATGGCTTGGTGGCGCTGTGGTGCGTGGCCGAACAATTGGCGATGTCTGGCAATTTGAAATTAATGAAGTGACTTCGCAAGCAAGGGTTTATAAACAAGCCTTACACGAATTTTTTCGTACGCAAATGCCCCTAAGACCTAAATGGGGTGAATTTGAGGTGGACGTTCAAATCCACCTCAATCCAAATTTTCCGCAAATTGATGTTGATAATGTTGCCAAGGCAGTTCTTGATGGCATCAAAAGCCATGTTTTCGTTGATGATAGCCAAATAATGCGCCTTTTGGTCGAAAAACTGCCTTCAGAAAGCGAAAAGCTTTTTATAGAAGTGCGGAAACGTTAGTTACGCAAAGTCAGGGAAATATAATTCCTTCATACGCTTTAGATAATTCTTTAAATTGGTTTTCGACTTAACATAGTCATTTAAAGGACTATCGAAATAATCGGTCGAAACACCCCACAGCATTGCAAAAACCATTGCGTCAAAGCCACATATATCATTGCCCAAAATAAAATTGTTATCGCCCAATAAATTTGACAAAGCATCGACATCCTGTTTGCCAAATTCGGTTATTTCATCATAATTAAAACGCCCAATGCCATGTGCAAAACGCGCCATTTTTGACTTTTCAAACATCTCATTGGCAATTTTTTCGCGGATTGCTTCGGGGGCATCATCAAAGAAATGACGTGGCCCTTTGTTAAAGTTTTCGACAACACCCCAACGATAACTTATTTCAATCCAATAAAGGTGGTTTTCGCACATCTTTTCAGCCATAAAACCAATTGCCAAGGTTTTGGCATCATAACCCCCTGTAAAATCGACACTATATTCGCTTTCGAGATAGTTTTTAATAAAACTTGTATCACCAATTATTTCGCCGTTACCAGTGGTTACATATGGCATTTTGTGGCGTGGTGCGACTTCCCAATCAACGAACGCTTCTTCATAAGCAACGCCCGCCATCTTAAATAAAACCATGGCTTTGATTGCAAAGGGGCTTGGGTCTGCGAGACCCCATAATGGCTTATACTTGTGTAGTTTTATCATTTTTATCTCCTTTGCAATGTCTTTAAAACATACATGCTGACAGCATTATGTCAGCATGGTTCGGCAAAGTTCAAAAATAATCAGCTATTTGTATTGCTTAGGTAGTTCATAATATTCCGCCATGCTGCAATGTCTGAATTTTCAACATTCTTAAAGGCATCGGCAATTTGGCGCATTTGTTTTCCGGTTAGGATTTTTTCTAAATGATTACCTTCCTCAGAAAGCCGTAAACGCTTTAGGCGGCGATCATTATTATCGGCAACTGCCTCAACCAATTTCATTTCGATTAATTGGCGCAGTGGCGCATTTAATGCCTGCTTACTTATGGCGAGAATTTTCAGTAATTCAGAAATTGTAAGCCCGTGGTTGCGGCCAATAAAATATAACACACGATGATGCAGCCGCCCCAGCCCCTTTTGTTCAAGGGTTTTATCGGCGTGTGAAGTAAATCCACGATATGCGAAATACATTAATTCAATCGAACTTCTGAGTTCTTTTTCCGATAATAGGTCAACCATATTGACTTATTATTGCAAATATGGAATCTTGTCAATTGGTCAATCCTGTTGACCTTTTGTATTTCTGGAGAAGGATAAAAATGCAAAAACTATCCGCAAGGTTAAAAGATTTAAAAGCATCACCGGTTCGCGCCATGTTGGAGGCATCAATTCGCCCCGATGTCATTTCCTTTGCAGGTGGCCTTCCTTCTGAAGATAGTTTCTTTAAATTCGATACAGCGAATACCCTTTCAAGTGCGATGCAATATGGCCCAAGCGAAGGTGAAAGAGAGCTTAGGGAACTTATTGCCAAGGAATTAAAAGGGCGAAATATGGAATGTGACGCTTCGCAAATCCTAATCCTTTCCGGCTCGCAACAAGGGATAGATTTAGTTGCCAAAATGGTAATAGATAATGGAACCCAAATTGCGGTCGAAAGCCCAACCTATCTTGCGGCATTGCAGGTTTTCCGTTTTTTTGGTGCGCAATTTGAAGAATTACCCAAAAATATCAATGATATTACATGGTCAAAATCGAACCACCCTCCCCTTGCCTATGTAATACCGACATTCCAAAACCCAACCGGAAAATGCTGGTCAAAAGAAGAGCGCATGGCATTTGCAAAAAAATGCGTAGATAATGAAGTAATTATGTTTGAGGATGATCCATACCGCGATCTTGCCTATGATGAATGCGAAAGAACACCTGTTGCCGCATATATGAATAATGGCTCATGGATTTATCAAGGGTCATTTTCAAAAATATTATCACCAGGTTTAAGAATTGGATATATTGCGGCCTCAAAAGATATGTTCCCGCATCTTTTATTATTAAAACAAGCCGCCGATTTGCACACCAACCGTCTAAGCCAATATTTGGTCATGAATTACCTTCAGTCACCAAATCGTGATGGGCATATCAAAAACCTAATCAATAATTATAAGCAAAAACGTGATAATTTTGCTTTGCTTATGAGGAAAAATCTTGGCAATATGGCCGAATGGAATGCGCCAGAAGGTGGGCTGTTCTTTTGGGTTAAATTACCAGAAAGCACAAATATGCAAAACATGTTTGAAAAAGCCAAAGAAAGAAATGTCCTGTTCACACCAGGGGAACATTTTTTTGCAAATTCAAGCAGTGCATATCCATCTATGCGTCTTAATTTTAGTCATGCATCAATGGAAAGTTCTGACCGCGGTCTTACCATAATTGGTGAACTTTTGCGCGAAAATCAATAAATTCACAGGGTAAAATGCGAAGAGCCGACAGATTATTAGATATTATTCAGATACTGCGGCGCTATCGCTCGCCAATAGCTGGTGACATTATTGCCAATGAGCTTGAGGTTTCATTGCGCACCATATACCGTGACATTCAAACCCTTATTTCCCAAGGTGTGCCAATTCGTGGTGAAGCAGGCGTCGGTTATATTCTTGAAGATGGTTACGATCTCCCACCACTTATGTTTAAAGTAGATGAAATAGAAGCCTTAATTCTTGGGCTTTTGTGGGTAAAGCGGCGGGGTGATGAAAAATTAATCCGCGCAGCCAGTGATGCAATGGCAAAAATTGAAACCATTGTTCCACCAAATTTAAAAGCATCATTCGATGAGATAAGTTTGGTTGCGCCGCCCAATTTTGATATTGTTGCCGACAATGTAGATGTTTCAAAAATCCGCCATGCAGTGCGCGAAAAATACAAAATCACTTTTGCGTATTTGAATGCTGAAGGCGATGCCACGATGCGAACTATTCATCCATTTGCAATTTCATATTTTGAACGACAGCGGCTTGTAATTGGTTGGTGCGAATTACGTGGTGAATATCGCTCTTTCAGAACTGATAGGATGGATAATTTAGTGGTTGAACCACAAAAATATAACACCCACCGCAATCAAATGCTAAAAGAGTGGATTGAGATTAATAAGTGCATGCATGCTTTAAGTAAGACAGAATGAATTACCCATGCGATGCGATAGGAAAAGTGTGAAGCGGTTTTCCATATAATCGAAGAGCAATTTGCCCGAGCTTTGCGAGGAATAGCAAGTTTAAAAAAGCCCCTTGCCGGGGCTTTTTGTTATGCTGGCTTTTTGCTAATTTCCTCGAATTGACCATGAGGTCTAAAGCGATAGAGATAAGTTGGCGCCAATGATTCAACACTTACAAGCTCGTTAATGCCCAAATCTTTAAAACCAAGCGCTTTTTCAGAAACCACATTATCAGTTTTCATCAATTCGATTTGGTCACCGGTAAATGGCGCATCAAGGAATGGAATAAATTTTGTCAAAAGGTTTAAAACCCCACCGCCAAATTTCATCAAACCGAATGGCACTTTCATATATCCGCGTGGACGTGCAATTGTTGCCTGAATATATTTGATAATTTGTTCAAATGTATAGGTTTCAGCACCACCAAGCTCATAAATCTTTCCTTGTGCAGAAGGATTTTCAAGTGCTGCCATAACCGCAGTTGCAACGTCACCCGCATAAACAGGCTGGAACTTTGTTTGCCCGCCACCAATCAACGGCATTACAGGTGTAAGGCGTGAAATCGCAGCAAATTTATTATAAAAATTGTCTTCTGGTCCAAAAATCACTGATGGACGCAAAATTGTTGCGGTTGGCACATTTTTCAAAACCACGTCTTCTGCCATTGCTTTGGCAACCGCATAGTCTGATTTTGAATTCTTATCCGCACCAATAGCAGAAATTTGAATGAACTTTTTAATGCCTTTTGCCTTTGCCGCCTCGGAAACAAGGCGCGCACCATGATGCACGGTACCATCAAAAGTTTGTTTGCGCTTTTCATTCAAAATCGCAACCAAATTTATAACTGCATCGGCACCGTCAATCGCTCGTTCAACCGATTCAGCATTGCGAATATTTGCCTGAACCAATTGCACCTGACCAACGACACCCATAACGCGTAAATCATTGCCAAGATGCGGGCGACGCATAGCAACACGAACCCGTTTGCCAGCTTTACAAAGCGCGCGAACCACATATTTTCCAACAAAGCCAGAGCCACCGAAAACAGTTACCAATTCAGACATATAGATTCTCTCTTGAAACAATCGATTTTTCACTAATATTTTGTGCGAAGGTTGTCGAGTAGCAAAATGATAAAAAAACGCCTCTTAGCTGAAAGAAGGGGTTTTATTTTAACCATTTTGCGCCCATATAGCCCAAAATAAATGCCTTATCTTGGAGTGTTTGATGTCTGAAGCATATGACGTGGTAATTATTGGTGGTGGCCCTGGTGGTTATGTTTGTGCAATTCGTTGTGGTCAATTGGGATTAAAAACCGCAATTATTGAAAAACGCGGCAGATTAGGCGGAACCTGCCTAAATGTTGGCTGTATCCCATCAAAAGCACTTTTACATGCTTCACATGCCTATGAAGGTGCTGCGCACCATTATGCCGATATGGGCGTTGAGGTTGCGGGCGTAAAACTGAACCTTGAAAAAATGATGGCCAAAAAAGATGATGCCGTTGATGGCCTTACCAAAGGTATCGAATTCTTGATGAAGAAAAACAAAGTAACTTATCTTAAAGGCTTTGGTAAAATTATTGGCAAAAATAAAGTTACTGCAACCGCCGAAGATGGCACTGTTAGTGAACTTGAAACCAAAAACATCGTTATTGCCACCGGTTCAGAAGTTGCGCCATTGGGCGACATTAAAATTGACGAAGAAAAAATTATTTCTTCAACTGGTGCCTTGGCATTGAAAAAAGTTCCAAACAAATTGGTGGTTATTGGTGCGGGTGTTATTGGCCTAGAGCTTGGCTCTGTATGGCGTCGCCTTGGCTCAGAAGTTACCGTTATTGAGTATCTTGACCGTATCACCCCAGGGGTTGACCTTGAAATTGCAAAAGGTTTGCAAAAATCACTTACTAAGCAAGGCATGAAGTTTGAACTTGGTAAAAAAGTTACTTCTGCGGTTGCTGATAAAAAAGGCGTTACCCTAACCTTTGAACCTGCTGCTGGTGGCGACGCTACCACACTTGAAGTAGATGCAGTTTTGGTTGCGGTTGGTCGCCGTCCATATACTGATGGTTTGGGCCTCGAAGAAGTTGGCGTTGAAAAAGATGCACGTGGTTTTGTGCCAAATCATCATTGGAAAACCAATATCGATAATATCTATGTAATTGGTGATGCAACCCATGGCCCAATGCTTGCCCATAAGGCGGAAGAAGAAGGCGTCGCAGTTGCAGAAATTCTTGCTGGCAAACCTGGTCACGTTGACTTTAACAACATTCCTGGCGTTATTTACACCACCCCAGAAGTTGCGGGCGTTGGTAAAACCGAAGAAGAACTTAAGGCCGCAGGTGTTGAATATAAGGTTGGCAAATTCCCATTCATGGCAAACAGCCGTGCCCGCGCTAATTATGAAACCGATGGTATAGTAAAAGTTTTGGAAGACAAAAACACCCATAAAATCCTTGGCGTTCATATGCTTGGGGTTGGCGTTGGTGAAATGATCGCTGAAGCAGGTTTGGCAATCGCGTTTGGCGCTTCTGCCGAAGATATTGCGCGTACTTGTCATGCTCACCCAACCATGAGCGAAGCCGTTAAAGAAGCTGCAATGGCGGTCGATGGCTGGGCGATACATGTATAAATTCTTAAAACCCCTTCAACATCCATTCGGTGTTTGTTCAAGGTTTTAATATTGAAAAGGATGCCTATTAGGCATCCTTTTTTTTTGGCATCATTTTTATTATGCAGCGATTGGCTCTCTTGCGTTCATTGCTGCATCATAAAATGCAATATCGTCACGGCTTATTGAACTTTTACCAATTTGCGGTGGTAGCAATAAAGTTGCAGGCGCATCCAATTTAAAAAATTGCCTCGTACTATTAAGCGTGCGTTGCGACAATGCAAACTCGAACGCAATTGCTGAACGGCCTGTATCATATTCAATTGGCGTTCCCAAAAGTCTGGTTGGAATTTGCAACGCACCCGCAAGTTGAATTAGGTTTTCTTCACCAATTCCCAAAAGACGATTAACGCGGCGAATTAATGACCATTCAATAGTTGCAGCACAAAGATAAGCAAGCGCGAGTTTTTTATGCGGCGAATTTAAATCCCATGATGGGGCAAAACGCGTAAATTCCCAGCAATCGTAACCTTCTTGAATTGGGTTCATGACATATTTTTTCATTGCCGTGCCCAAAAGATAATTACTAGTTGTAGGGTTATAACGGCAATGCCCCACTAAATCGCCATTTTTGTCGAAAATTAAAAGATATTCCACATCTTCCACAAGATCCATTTCATCTTTTTCAATCCCGTCAATCATGGGTAAATCATTCCATCCCATTGTTTCAACGAACAATTTTTTTCTTTGCGCAAACATTTCTTCCAAAAATTCTGCGTAATAAGATTTGTTTCCTGAATTTACTATATGCACTAGCATTTTCTACCTCCTGTTGAGGCAGACTAGAAAACACACCTTTTAGTTGCTTTATATAGTAATAATTCTTAAACGCTGTATAAAATACATCCTTTGGTTACTTTTTGCGCATATTGATTATTTATAGTTAGTATCCAGTATAAAGCCCAGGCTTATGAAAAGTAAGCAACATCGAAGAAATACATATAGCACTTAAGATACTTAGGCCCACATGATAAATGTCGAATACAAAAAACGATGATCCAAGAATCAAAACATCGGTTGAAAGAATTGTTCGACCGGCATTTATCCCCTTTTCGCGTTGAAGATATAGCGCCACGATGCCAATCCCACCTGAACCAGTGCCATGTCTTGCTTGTCCCAAAATGCCGATACCTATTGCAATGCCGCCAAATACCGCCGCAAACACTGGGTTAATTGATGAAATTGTTATTACATAAGGGGCCCCCATCGTCATCAACATTACCAACAGGTTGGCAACTACGGTTTTAACCGTAAATTCCCACCCCATGAAGAAATAGCCAAAAATGAAGAATGGTAAATTTACCAATGTAAACCACATGCCAACTGGCAATCCAGTAACGTAAGACAATAACAAGGACGTACCCGCAACACCGCCAGTGGCAATATGTGCGGTCTTAAGCAAAATCACCCCAAGCCCCATTAATGAAGTTGCAGAAATAATACCAAACCAATCCTGAAAAAAAGTATGTTTGATTCTTACGTCACTATCTGGCATGCACCCTCCAAGAACAATGGGCATGAAATAGCCTAATATGCATTTTCCTTCAATCATAATTCTGCTAATTAGCAATTATAGGCAATTACATGCCACTTTTTATAACTATCTCAGAAAATATAATCCCCATATAACGGTATTAGTTATATATACAACTAATACCAAACCTCTACCCAATAGATATGTAAACGTTTTCATTGAGAATGGTATGTATATAACTCGTAAAATCAAGACAAAAGAAAGGCTGCGCATCTATTTTAATGTCGCAGCCCTAGATAAGTCTCAAGTAAAAAGGCGCTTCCTCCCCGAAACGCCGCAAAGTATATCCCTAACTTGAGAGAACAACTCTACCTATCTCGTGTATGCCAAGTTGTCGCAGTCTTGTCAACACCCTTATGCAATAATTCATAGTTTTTTATAATTTTAATGCAAAATTTTTCATCAAGTCTTTTACTTGGACTTTTGCGATAATTTCAATTCAAAATATTTCGCAATGCGCAAATGGCGATAATAGGCAAAATTCATCGCGCTTAAAAAACCATATATGCCGCGCAAAAAGTGACGCCGACCTATATATGCCTTAAGAAAAGTCATAGGAAATTCAAATACAATACGAATTGGTGAGATTTTTTTGCCGCGTTTTATTAAATCAAGTGCCTGCGCGTCAGCATAGGAATTTAGTTTAATAATCTGCTCCCCCAGCGAACGCACAGAATAATGGCAAACCCGCCCCTTCAAATGGGTAACTTGCGCACCATCCACCAAATCCACACGATCATGTACGGGGGACGGGTTATAACGACCGATTTTTTTATTATAAAGCCGCACCGGAGAAAGCGCATAGGCAAATTTATGCGGAATGGTTTCAAACGGAAATGTTTCAACAATTGGAAATGCAAAACCTTGTGGTGCGGGTTCATTATTCGCGAATAACGCTTTTATTTCGTCATATAGCTCTGTAGTTATTACCTCATCAGCATCAAGGTTTAAAAGCCAATCATTCTTACAGACATCTTCGCCAAATCTTTTTTGTTCACCATAGCCACACCATTCATTAAAAATGACTTTTGCGCCATAGCTTTCAGATACCGCAACCGTATCATCACTAGAACCTGAATCAATTACTATAATTTCGTCACCCAAACCTTTTACAGCGGCAAGGGTTTTACCAATGCGATCGCCTTCATTTTTTGCAATAATAAAAATCGATAATTTCGCGTTCATATTTAACAATCTTTTTCAACTGGCTTTAGTTGCATATTTTTTGTTACGTTCATCTTAGATATTGTAATAATTTTGTCATCAAAATACTGCAATAGCCGCCCTATATGTGTATAATGGTCAATAGTCCTTATAGACCATAAATTAAGACAGCCTAAATATATTACAATATGAAGAAACTTTACGATTTTCTTGAAATTCCAATCATAGTAATATTGTCTGCCGTTATTGGCAGCAGTCTGTTATTATTTGATTTGCCAGCGTGGATCGCAATCTCAAGCGCAGTATTGTTGGTTTTGATAATTGCGAAATTTTTTAAATATATAATTCGCGAAATTGAAAAACTAGAAAACATTCCAACGGCGGATCAAAAAGGCAATATCGCGGTAATTAACGAAAGCAACCTTGCACAATCACCCACCTTCGCGAGCCATGCTTTTGATGCAATTAAAACCCCCATCTTTATCATCGACCAATATAGCCGCGTTAATCTTGCTAATTTGGCGGCAAAGAGGCGTTTTGCCATCGAAACCCTTGGCGCGCGCGTAGAAACATCGGTTAGAAGCCCAGAAATTCTGCGCGCAGTTGAAAGGGCGATGGATGAAAACAAACTTGTTTCAGTAAATATTGAACACCATTTTCCAGAAACAATATACGAAAACATTGAAATAACGCCATTTAATCATGATGGACGTTTTTTTTATATAGTAAGCCTTAATGATGAAACCAACCTTCGCAAGGCAGAGAAAATGCGTGTCGATTTCCTTGCCAATGCCGGGCATGAATTGCGCACACCTCTAAGTTCAATTCGTGGCTTTCTTGAAACCCTTCAAGGTTCGGCAAAAGATGATGAAAAAGCACGTGAACGATTTCTTGGTATTATGGTGACACAGGGTGAACGTATGTCACGCCTAATAAATGACATTCTGTCATTATCCAAAATCGAACTTAATGAGCATTTGCCGCCGAAAGATATCGTAAACCTCAATGAAACGCTCGACTTTGCGATTAATTCCACCACGCCAATCATTGACAATTATAAAAGCGAGGTTGTTTTAAACCTTCCGAAAAATGAGGTTCCAATAATTGGTCAGGCCGATCAAATACAGCAAATTATAATCAACCTTTTAGAAAATGCGCTTAAATACGGCTTGCATGGCGAAAAAGTTTTAATAAGCGTAGGCCATGGAATTGACCTTGAGACTATTCAAGAAATTGGCACAAAATCGATTGCTGGCTCAGCATATGCCACGCTTTGTATGCCGCAAAAGATTGTCGGACAAACTTATTCATATGTGCGAATTGAAAATGCTGGCAAGGGAATTGAAAAGAAATATATGTCACGCCTATCCGAACGATTTTATAGAATCGATGACGAAAGCGCACATATAAAAGGCACTGGCCTTGGGTTAGCGATTGTGAAACATATCATAAATCGCCACAAAGGTGGCTTCCTTGTTGAAAGTACGCCACAGGTAAAGACAGCTTTCACATTTTTTATACCGAATTAGTCATAAACAGCGCTTACTGTCACGAAACTGTCATATAAATGTCATTTAAGCGCGAAGATTGCCAACTATTGGAGGGGCAAGGATAATGTTTATGACGCAATTTGCAAATTTTCCAATTGGTTTAATCGGGGCAATAATGCTTTTGGGGTTTGCCAGCTTTGCCTTTTTTGATGGCGCACGCAACGCCCATATTATGGCATCTAATCTTGGCGAAAACCGTCACAGATATATGCACTCACTACCCTCTTATCATGGTTGGTTTCATTTCTCATTGGTGTTTGTTCCAGCAATATTGATTTTATTGATTTTCAACGTTGCGAAACCATCAATTGCAGAGGCAATTTTAACCGCGCAATTACCGCAATCATATCATTCATTAGGCGCCGATGACAAAGCGTTGTTTATGTTAAACGCGCAAAAAATCGCTTTTGGCGGGCAACCTTCTCAAGATACCCCAGAGTTAGATATTGCGGCGGCAAAACTTGCTAGCTATGAATTTTACATCGGCATCAGCAGTGTTATTGCGGCGGCAATAACCGCAATAATTGGTTTCTTATATTCTAAGACCACACGCAAAGTTACATTCCGCGCCCGTAACCATGTGGAATCAGTCATTAAACTAATCATGATACTTGCCTCTGGTATCGCAGTTTTAACGACATTTGGTATTATTTTATCATTATTATTTGAAACCCTAAAATTCTTTGAATCCTATAATCCGCTTGCATTTTTATTCGGTACACAATGGTCGCCACAAATTGCAATTCGTGCTGACCAGGTTGGGCAATCAGGATCATTTGGCGCTGTTCCACTTTTCCTTGGCACATTTATGATTATGCTAATCGCAATGTGTGTTGCAGTCCCAGTAGGTTTAGGTTCAGCGATCTATTTATCTGAATATGCAACTGAAAAATCACGCACCTATATAAAGCCTGCACTGGAATTATTGGCAGGTATTCCAACAGTTGTTTACGGCTTCTTCGCACTTTTGACGGTAGCGCCATTAATTAAAAATGTTGGGGAAGCTATTGGCCTCGAAACTTCTTCGCAATCGGCGCTGGCAGCAGGATTGGTTATGGGGGTAATGATTATCCCGTTCATTTCATCGCTATCAGATGACGTAATTAACGCGGTTCCGCAAAGTCTTCGCGATGGCTCTTATGCGATGGGTGCAACCAAGTCAGAAACAATTTCACGCGTCATTCTGCCGGCGGCATTACCTGGTATTATTGGCTCTGTGCTTTTGGCGGTATCACGCGCACTTGGTGAAACCATGATTGTGGCAATGGCAGCAGGTCAAAACGCGAATTTATCTGTTAACCCACTAGATATGATGACCACCGTTACAGTGCAAATCGTAACTCTTTTAACTGGTGACCAAGAATATGACAGCCCGAAAACTCATGTCGCATTCGCGCTCGGTTTCGTTCTTTTCTTTGTGACACTTATTTTGAATATTATCGCACTACGAGTTGTGCAGAAATATCGTGAAAAATATGACTGATAACGTTGAACCAAATATCAGGGAAATTGTGAAATCCCGTCTGAAAAAGCGCTATAATTCCGAAAAGCTATTCCGCCTTTTTGGAGTATCAATGGCGGGCTTAGCAATGGTTGCTGCGGCAACGCTTTTGATTTCAATTTTTTCACAGGCAATTCCTGCATTTACAGAATCCCGCCTTGTAATCAATTATCCATTAGAGGCGTCTAAAATCGACCCTACCGGCAGCAAAGATAAAGATATTATCCGCTCGCAGGGGGATTTTGGCGGCATTATTATGGAACAACTTTTAAAGCGTTTTCCAAATGCCGAAAAAGATGGTGGCGTTGATTCATTAATGACGATGGTAACCTCGATTGCCACGACCCCATTGGCAAAACAAATTTCGCAGCATCCTGAGTATATTGGCAAAACCATTAAAGCAAATTTCGCACTTAATGATGATGTCGATATGTTTTTAAAGGGCGGTTATGGCAAAGTAGAAATCAACGATATTCCAGCTCCACTTGAATATTCACTTGAAAATAATTTAGTAAAAATCACATCTTCGAAAAATGGTTTCAAAGATTTGAATTCTGAAATTAATCTCAAGCTGCAAAATGAAACTGCAAAGGCAAAGGCGCATATCGCATCAAAACAAAGCCGCCTGCAATCTATAAACGCTGAAATAAAAGCTATGGGCATGCCGAATATGGCAGACCCACATTATGTTGAGCTTGATGACATGCGCACCAAACTTCAAAATGAAGTAGATAGTGCGCAAAAACTATTAGAGACATCAAAAAGCGGACAAAATGGCGAGATTGCTTTAAATGATAAATTCCCATCATTAATTGCCTATGTTGATGGCGGTGCGTTAAAGATTGTAAAAATTGCGCCTTCTTACATTGTGGCTGAAAATCTTGTGACACCACGCCAAGATATAACTACAAGCAAGCCACAAAAATTAAGTTTACAATATATTGAAACCCCACAAGATGGCCGCCCAATTGATGATAAAATGATTGCATATGGCACAATTTTAAAAACAGAGGGCTTAATCAAACAACAGCCAAACTTTACAATCTTTACCCGCTCAGATTCTAACGATCCTGAGATGGCAGGGCTTTTATCGGCAATTGTTGGTTCTATCCTTACGCTTATTGTAACATTCTGCATCACGGTTCCGGTTGGCATTTTGGCGGCGATCTATCTTGAAGAATTTGCACCGAAAAATGCAATCACCGACATCATCGAAGTCAACATAAACAACCTTGCGGCAGTGCCATCAATTGTTTTTGGTTTGCTTGGTTTCTCGGTATTTTTGCACTTTTTTGGCCTACCGCGTTCGGCACCAATTGTCGGCGGTATAGTTTTGGCACTAATGAGCTTGCCAGTAATTATTATTGCTTCACGCGCCGCTTTAAAAGCCGTGCCACCATCAATTCGTGAAGCAGCATTGGGGGTTGGTGCGTCGAAGGTGCAGGCAATTTTCCACCATGTTTTACCAATGGCAATGCCTGGCATGATGACAGGTTCAATCCTTTCGATGGCGCATGCTTTGGGTGAAACCGCTCCGTTATTGATGATTGGTATGGTGGCATTTATCGCCGACCTTCCAAAAGGGTTTAGTGATGCCGCAACCGTGCTTCCTGTTGAAGTTTTCATGTGGGCTGGTCGCCCAGAGCGGGCATGGGATGCACGTACGTCGGCGGCAATCATCGTTCTATTATTGTTTATGATTATGATGAACTTAAGCGCAATTTATTTACGCCGTAAATTTGAAAGAAGGTGGTAATATGGAAAAAATTATTAATCCGCCACAAACCAATAAAAAACCTGATATGGAGATAACAGTGACCGCAGAACCAAATAATAATGCCAGTCACAATAGTCAAACAAACCAAATTGCCCCTGAAAGCATTAAAGTTAGGGCAGAAAATATTGACGTATTTTACGGTACAAAACAGGCTTTGTTTGATGTAAATATCGATATCCCAGAAAAGACGGTAACTGCATTCATCGGCCCATCTGGCTGTGGTAAGTCAACTTTCTTACGTTGTATCAACCGTATGAATGATACGATTGATACCTGCCGTGTTGAAGGTAAAATCCTGATTGATAATGAAAATATCAATGATAAATCAATCGATCCGGTAATGTTACGCGCGGCGGTTGGCATGGTTTTCCAAAAACCAAATCCCTTCCCAAAATCAATTTATGAAAACGTGGCATATGGCCCGCGTATTCACGGTCTTGCCCACAAAAAAGCTGACTTTGATGTTATAATCGAAAAATCACTCCGCAAAGCCGGTCTATGGGATGAGGTTAAAGACCGCCTTGATAGCCCAGGTACAGGCCTTTCCGGTGGTCAGCAGCAACGTTTGGTTATTGCACGCGCAATTGCGGTAAACCCTGAAATCATTCTGATGGATGAACCATGTTCCGCACTTGACCCAATTGCCACCGCAAAAATTGAGGAATTGATTGACGAATTACGCGCCAATTATTCAATCATTATCGTTACCCACTCTATGTCACAGGCAGCGCGTGTTTCACAACGCACCGCCTTTTTCCACCTTGGAAAATTAGTAGAGGTTGGGCCAACAGAACAAATGTTTACCAACCCAAAAGATTCAAGAACCCAAGACTATATTACCGGACGTTTCGGTTAAGAGGCCATCATGACAGATCACACAGTAAAAGCATTCACCGACGAATTAGAAGGGCTTGTTTCCGCGGTTTCAAGAATGGGTGGGCTTGCGGAAAAAGCGGTTATTGATTCAATCCGCGCCATGTCAGGGCGTGACATTCGTGTTGCCCAAGAAGTTATCGCCAATGACGTTGAAATTGACGATGCGCAGCGTGACATTGAAAAGCGTATCATGCGCCTTTTGGCACTTCGTCACCCAATGGCAAAAGATTTACGCCAAACAATTGCAGCATTGAAATTGGCGGCAGATATTGAACGCATAGGCGACCTTGCCCGCAGCATTTCACGTCGCGCAATTACAATTATTGACCATGAACCAATCGCCCTTACCCGTTCGGTTGAGCGTATGGGCAAATTGGCATGTAATCAGCTTAAGCAAGTATTGGATGCCTATAATTCGCATCAGGTTGGCGGGGCAATCTCTGTCTGGTTCCAAGATGAGGAATTGGACGATCATTACGCGTCACTATTCCGCGAACTATTAACTTATATGATGGAAGACCCGCGCAAAATCGGGCCGGCAACCCATTTACTATTCGTTGCCAAGAATATCGAACGTATCGGCGACCACTGCACCAATATGGCAGAAGTTATCCATTTCCTAGAAACAGGTGAAGACATAAGCGGCGTCCGTCCAAAAGGTGAAACGGATTCCTATAATTCAAAGGCATAAACAGGAGCTTGAAATGCGTCCATTAATTCAAATTGTCGAAGATGATGAAGCTTTAGAGGCTTTGCTTGCCTATAATCTTGAAAAAGAGGGCTACAAAATATCTGTCGCAAATGATGGTGAAGAGGCACTTTTACAAATTAGTGAAAAAACGCCCGATTTAATCATTCTTGATTGGATGTTGCCAAAAATCGCAGGGATTGAAGTATGCCGCCGACTTAGAGCGCGCACCGAAACCAAAAACATCCCAATTATCATCCTTACTGCACGTGCCGATGAAACTGATAAAATTCGTGGCCTTGATACTGGTGCGGATGATTATCTTACCAAGCCATTTTCAATAACTGAATTAAAAGCCCGCATTCGCGCTGTATTACGTCGCATCCGCCCTGCATTGGTTGATGAAATTGTAAAATATCATGATCTAGAGATTGACCGCGTAACCCACCGTGTGAAGCGTGGTGGCGCTGAAATTCACCTTGGGCCAACCGAATTCCGCCTATTAAACCACCTTATTCAGCATCCAGGTCGCGTATTTTCGCGCGAACAATTGCTTGACGCGGTTTGGGGCTCTGACGTTTATGTTGAAGCACGCACCGTTGACGTTCATGTCGGCCGTTTACGTAAGGCAATTAACATCCCCGGCTGCACTGATTTAATTCGTACAGTTCGTGCATCTGGTTATAGCCTTGATGCCAATAATTAATTTCATTTAAGCCATTCAGCCATTGTTAAGCCGCGATTTATCATTATAATCCCAGTAAGGGTGATGAAATGAAAAAAAACGGCTTAATATTTATCGCAATCGGCTCTTTGGCTTTTCTTGGTGCCTGCCAAACTGTTCCCTATCCAGAACGGGCGGCAAAATTTGAAAATGATATAAAGGCGAAATTTATTGGCAAACCAATGGATGAATTGGTGCTTGCTTATGGCGTTCCGCAATCAAGCTATGACTTATCTGACGGTCGAAAAATGGTGCAATATGTTGATGAAAAACATGGCGTTACCGGCGGCAATACTTGGATGAATTATGATACTGTTTATGCTGGTTCAAGGGTTGTAACCCGCCAAGACGGTTCACGGGTTGCCGTCCCAATTTATCGCAGCGTTCCGGTTTGGGAAACCGAACCAACCTATGCATATCACCTTAAATGCACCAAACGCTTTGTGGTTGATGCAAATAAAATAGTGCAAGATTTCAGGTGGGAAGGTAATTCCTGCTTCTAATCCGCAGCAGCAATTACCTTATCCATATATTCACCAATTGCTTGCCAACTGCTTTCATATGGTGAAAGACCGAGACGAACCACAACCATATCTTTGGATGGAATTACCACAATCAATTGCCCCTGATGGCCGCGCGCCATAAAGGCATCCTCTGGGCTATTTTTAAGTAATGGTTTGCGATCTTTAAGGTTTAGCCACCAATGCGCGCCATAATTGGCGGCATTTTGTGCCTCCACTGGGGTGCGAACAAAATCAACATAACCTTGCGGTAAAATACGTTTTCCATCCCAAACGCCGTCACGAAGAAACAATAAGCCAAATTTTGCATAATCGCGTGCGGTGGCATAGAAGAATGACGATGCATAAAGATTTCCCGCCGCATCAAATTCTGCCGCAGTATCTTTCATTCCAAGTTTTTGGAATAATTCCGTATATATAAAATTTCTAAAGCGGGCGCGGCCGGTTGGATCCTTGATATCACGTGGACCAAGTGCGCGTGAAGCACCGGCGGCAATCATATTGGATGTGCCCGATGAATAATTCCAATAAGTGCCAGCATCATGTTTTTGCTTACGACTGGTTACATATTTAACAACATCTTCTTTACCCGCACCAAAAAGCATAATGGCGGCATCATTATTAATGGGGTCAGAATAATTTTCCTCGCGCCAATCAAGACCATCAGTCATATTTAATGCTTGTTTATATGTAATTTTACGGCGCGTATCACCATCTTTATAATGTGGGTCGTTAATTGCATCATCAAGTTTCATTTTATTTTGCGCAATCTCAACGCCTACCAATGCTGAAAGGATTGATTTACCCATCGACCATGAAATTAGCTTGCTGTCCTTGTCATAGCCTTTGCCATAATTTTCATAGATAATTTTCCCGCCCTTTATCACCAAAAGCGCACGGGTTTCACCCAATGACTCATTGCTGTTATCAAAAGCTGAATTGGCAATTGCCGCAATTTTTGCGCTTTTGCCATCTTCTACCTGCCAGCCATTCGTTGGAAAAGAAACACCTACTGGCTGTGCTGGTAATTGCACAAGGTTTGGCTTGGCATGTTCTTGGGCCGCATAAACAACGCCTGCAGTAACTACGGCACCCAAAACTAGGGCACTAAAACCCAAAACTCTGGTAAAAACATTCACTTTTAATGATAATCGCATTTTAATATCCAAATTAATGCGATAAACATAATCTAACTTGAATGAATCTAAAAGGTGAAATGGCGTGAAAAAACTGCCTTCTTTTACATCTATTATCGGAATCCTATTACTTGTGGTCGCAATTGTTGGCGCTGTGATGTTTTATTATGCAAAAAAGTATGCAGAAATTGGCGCGGGACTGATGGCAAAACAAATGTGCTCTTGCCTTTATGTGCAAAATCGTGATGAAAATCAGTGTCTTGCAGAAATGAATGTAACATTAGGCAAACATTATAAATCGGTAAAATTGGTTTATATGTCTGAAACCGTGTTCGCCAGCGCATCGGGAATGTCGGTTGCGCGCGCTGCTTTAACCCCTGGCTACGGTTGTTCTGTGTCAAAGTTTGACGGACAAATGCCAAATGCTGTTTTGAAATAGATAAATTATTGCTAAAGGGCTTTAGCTGATGCTTTTACCCTTTTATTAGATATGGTCGTAAAGTCTTAAATCATGAACTCAACAACAAATCCTGAAATCGAGCTTTCAATAGTTATGCCTTGCCTGAATGAGGCAGAAACATTGGAAATATGTATTCAAAAATGCCAAAAATTTATCAAGGAAAATAACCTTTCCGCAGAAATCATTATTGCCGACAATGGTTCGACCGATGGTTCGCAGGAAATCGCCACCCGAAATGGTGCACGGGTTGTCCCTGTTGCTGTTCGTGGTTATGGCGCGGCACTTATTGGCGGTATTCAATCGGCAAAGGGCAAGTTTGTTGCCATGGGCGATGCCGACGATTCATACGACTTTGCGTCATTAATGCCATTTATCGAAAAACTCCGCGGCGGTGTTGAGCTTTGTATGGGTAACCGCTTTTTAGGCGGAATTGAACCGGGTGCTATGCCACCGCTTCACAAATATCTTGGTAACCCCGTCCTTAGCTTTTTAGGGCGAATTTTTTACAATTTGCCAATCGGTGATTTCCATTGCGGTTTGCGTGCCTTTAATCGCGAATCAATTTTGAAATTAAACCTAAACACAACTGGTATGGAATTTGCCTCTGAGATGGTGGTTAAAGCGGGCTTGAACCATTTAAAAATGGCGGAAGCACCAACAACCTTGAAAAAAGATGGGCGCTCTCGTCCACCGCACCTACGCTCATGGCGTGATGGTTGGCGCCACCTTAAATTCCTTCTTACGTTTGCGCCAAAATGGCTTTATATGTTCCCTGCATTATTGCTTTTGGGTCTAGGTGTTCTTGGTCTTGGCTGGCTTTTACCAGGGGATCAGCAATTTGGGTCATTGCGCCTTGGTGTTCATACAATTCTTTTCTCATCTGCTTTTGTAATTATGGCTGCTCAAATCTTAAGTTTTGCATATCTCGCAAGATTATTTGGGGTTCGTGAGAATTTCTGGAAAGAAACTGACTTTATCAAAAACTTCCGCGCTTGGTTTACGGTTGAAACCGGCTCTATCATCGGCGGCATTATGATTTTCCTTAGCATCGCTTTGGCGATTGCTGCGGTAATGATTTGGGGTAAATCAGGCTATGGACAATTAAACGAAAGCCAAATGATGCGCCTTGCAATTCCATCAATGTTATTGGGTTGTCTAGGATTACAAAGTATCTTTACTTCATTTTTTGCCGGCCTTCTAACGCAGCCAAAACCACAAAACGTTTTGCATTAATTGGTCCAATATTTAGCTCTGTAATTCTTCTACCACTGGCTTATCCTTATGAGACAAGGTTGAGCCAATGGTTGCAAAGATTATCAATGCAATAGCAACAATTTGTATTAACCCAAGATTCTGGGACAGGATTATTGCGCCTGCTAATGCTGCGAAGGCAGGCTCTAAAGACATCAAAAGTGAGAAACTTTGGCGCGATAATTGTTTTAGCGCCATCATTTCAATCGAATAAGGTATGGCATTAGTCAAAAGCCCAAGCGCAAGACCAAATAGCAATATTTTTGGCTCAAACAAAACCGCGCCAGCATTCACAATTCCAATCGGAACCGTGAAAAGGGATGAAACAAAAATCCCCAATGCAACTGCGGTAAGGCCATCATAATCTTTACCCAAACGATGCCCAGCAATAATATATCCGGCCCACCCAATTGCCGCCAATACCGCACACAAGACCCCTAATTTATCAAGATGTGCACCAAATTGGCTAATTGGCATAAGGAAATATAGCCCAACACACGCAAGTAAAACCCACACAAAATCAAGCGGCTTACGTGATGAAATAAGGCTTACGAACAATGGTCCTGAAAACTCAATGGCGACGGCAACACCAAGCGGTATACGCTCAATCGCAATATAAAAAGTTAGGTTCATCAAACCTAAGCTGATGCCATAAGCAAGAAATTTTTTGAGATTAATTTTCGAAAAATCAATCTTCCACATACGAGCAATGAAAATCATTGAAACCAATGAAAATACTTGTCGCAAAGCTGTTGCACCATATGGACCAGTTTCTTTCATTAAAAATGTGGCAAACCCTGCCCCACCCTGAAAGAACATCATGGACAAAATTAAAAGAAAAATGCCGATAAAAGGATTGGATTTTGGGGTGTTCATTCACACCCCAATAATTCATGCCGATTGATATTAAAAGACAATAAACGTCATTTTTTATGAAAATGGTTATTTTGCCTGAAGTTTATGCTGTAACATCCAATCGTAAACTTCGGGATTGTCATAAGTAGCGGTCCAGGAATCATGGTTGGCATCGGGATAATAGGTTGCCTTTACATGACCGCCGCATTCATTGATCCATTTTTCCATATCTTGCGAGTGAATAGGCGAAACTACATCATCTTTTAGACCGTGGAAAAGCCAAATTGGCACGTTTTTGAGATTACATGCAAAACCAGCATTGGACCATGCAGCAACCGGAACAATTGCGGCAAATTTATCAGGATGCGCAATTGCCCAATTCCATGTTCCTGCGCCACCACGTGATAAGCCAGTAATATAAATACGGCTTGGATCATAATTTGTGCCGGAGACCGCCGCTTTTAAAGTTGCGTCAAGGCGGTCATTGTCCCACATTTCATCGTCTTCAAGCTGTGGCGAAATAACAATGAAGGGTAAATCATGGCCATTTTCAACCAATTTTGGTGGGCCATGAACTTTTACTAAATTAATATCATTACCGCGTTCACCAGAACCGTGAAGGAAAACCAAAACTGGTGACTTTTCGCCCTTTGGGTCATAGTTTTTTGGCATATAGCGTAAATATTGGTAAGAGCTTCCATGCTTTGCAAATGCAACTTGATGGCCTGTTTCTTGTTTTTCCGGCATAGATGCACAACCAGTCATAAAAACCCCCATCATTATTAGCGGTAATATTGATTTCATTTCCCCGTAACCTTTTAAATTGTAGTTTTCTTAAGAATAGTTTCTTTATATATTGTTTAATTCGAGGCCTTCTAATAGCCCTTGTATAACCAAATCGGGCACGATGACATCAAAAATTCCAGTTCCCTCGAACATAGAGGAAAAACCACCCGTGCCAATAACAAATGGCTTTTGTCCACCAAAACATTCAGCTGAAAGCCCCGCAATAATTTCTTTGCATGCCCCTAAATGTCCGTAATACAACCCTGATTGCATTGAGTTTATAGTATTTGTACCCAAAACATTATCACATTTACGAATTTCAACATTTGATAATTTTGCCGCCTTTGAACCAAGTGCATCATTAGAAAGCCGCAAGCCAGCAAGGATTACGCCGCCCATATATTCGCGTTCTTTGGTAATGGCACAAAATGTAGTTGCCGTTCCCAAATCAATCACCACCAGATTTTTTTCCGGATATAGTTTCAATGCGGCAATGGCATTGGCAATTCTATCTGCGCCAACCTCTGCAGGATTATCATATTTATTGTTTAATCCTGTTTTTACGGTTGCATCCAAAAAAAATGGCGCTTTGTTAAAATACTTCATGCACGCACTTGCCAAAGAGTGATTATCTTGTGGCACGACAGAACAAATCGCAATTTTTTTAATTTTTTCAGGCTCAAAACCATTTTCACGCATTACAAGACGTAAGAATATCCCGATTTCATCGGATGATGCCCCACTTTTTGAAGCGCGGCGAAACTGAAATATAACTTTACCATTTTTGACAAGACCGCCATAAATTTGGGTATTACCAACATCAAGTGCCAATATCATTTCAATTCCCCCATTATGTAATTACTTATAAAAGCACCTAATGCATCAACGCCCTTTAATTCAGTAATTTTGGTCGCATTTTTATCAAAAACATTGAAGCTGTGCTTGGCTTTATCGCCAGAAATTTGTTCCAAGGCATTATGAACAACTATATCACAATCTGCCTCAGCAATTTGTTTTTTAACCGCAAGCTCGGCATCATAAATATTGTTGGTAAGCTTGAAACCGATTAATTTTGTTTTGGGCGATTTTTGTTTGATTTGATTGATAAGTTTTGGGTTTTTGACAAGCTTTATTTCAATTTCCTGATTAGATGACGGAATTTTTGTATTGGTTTCTGTTACCTTACCTCCAGCAACAACTTCTTTCACCGAATAATCACTAACGGCGGCACAATGCACAACCAAGTCAAAGTCATTTTTGGCAAGTTCATTAAATAGTTCATGCTCAAGGCTTTTGAAATCAGTGAAAATCGTGGTTGCAACTTTTGCATTTGGCAGTGCCCCCGCTTTGGCGGTTAAAAAATGAATTTCAAAACCAAATTCTGATAATATATCAGCAAGGCGTGCGCCCGTTTTTCCACTTGACGTATTGGTTATCGCGCGAACATTATCAATTTTTTCGACACATCCACCCGATGTAATCAAAACCTTAGGCAGCTTTACTTTTTGTACCGCTTTTGGCGTTGGTTTTTGCCCCAATGCTTTAACAATTTCATCAAAAATCAAATCAGGGTCAAGAAGTTTGCCAGAACCAACCTCTTGGCATGCCAAAACCCCCGAAGCCGTTTCCAAAATGCCAAACCCATATTCACGCAATTTACCAACTGATAATTGTGTAGCAGGGTGCAAATACATTTGTGTATTCATCGCAGGTGCAATTAAAAAGGGCTTGGTGAAATCATGGGCAAGTGCAAGTGTAGTTAAAAAATCATCTGCAATCCCATTTGCAACCTTATTGATAAAGTTTCCGGTTGCAGGGACACAAATCACCAAATCGGCGTTACGCATTAAATAAATATGATCTAAAGCACGCCCTTCTTCAAAGGTATCCTTGGCAACTTCTTTCCCTGATAATGCTTCAAATGTAGTCTTGCCAACAAAATTAAGCGCCGAATTAGATGCGGCAACCTTTACCTCAAACCCATTCTGCACAAGTTTAGAAACCAAATAGCACGCTTTGTACGCGGCGATTGAACCTGAGACTAGAACAAGAATTTTAGATTTTGACATTGTCAATCAACCTCACCTCGCCACCATCGTGTGTTAGTTTGGTTTTTACCGCAACAAAGCGGCGATTTCCAATGTCTGTAACATAATCGACCACAAAGCCGGCCTTGGTCAATTCTTCGCTTGCTAAATCCGTGTTTTTTGAATTTGAAATAATTTGATAGATTTTTGGAGCAAGCGCCCGCCCATCGGAATTCAAGCGAACATTGCGTGATGATTTGGCAAGACCATCACTTTCACGAACAATCGCGACGGGGATAATTTCCAAATCCATGAAAAAAGCGCTTACCATCCCTTTGATAAGCTCAAGTTGTTGGAAATCCTTCTCACCAAAATAGGCCTTGCTGGGTTTTACAATGTTAAAAAGCTTCATAACAATCGTTAAAACGCCATCAAAATGCCCAGGGCGATCTTTACCGCATAGTTTTTTTGAAAACTCATTCTCTGCAAGAACATAACGGTAATTATCGGGATAAATATCATGATATTGCGGAGTAAAAACCGCATCAACACCAAGGCTTTCAGCAATTTTTATATCGTTTTCCAAAGTATTCGGATATTTTTCAAAATCTTCTTTTTGATTAAATTGGGTTGGATTTACAAAAATTGATAAAACCACAATTTTGTTATCGCTGCGCGCCTGTTTAATTAATGCCTCGTGCCCCTCATGCAAGGCACCCATTGTTGGTACAAAGCCGATAGTTAAGCCACTTCTAAGCCATTCATTGCGCGCGGCAATCATTTCAGCGGGATTTTTAAATATTTTAGGCATTAATAGGATTCCGCATCATTCGGATATTCAGCATTCAAAATTGCTTCATGAACCCTGTTTAGAACGGTTTTAGTTTCATCAAATTGATGGGCAAATTCGCGTACAAATCGCGCCTTGTGGCCATTATTAAGCCCCAAGAAGTCTTGCCATACCAAAACCTGTCCATCACAGCCTTTGCCAGCGCCAATACCAATTGTAGGTATTTTTAATTCTTTTGAGATTTTTTCACCCAAAACCGCCGGTACACCTTCTATAACTATTGAGAAACAACCCGCTGCTTCAAGACGCAAGGCATCTTCAAGGATTTTTTGCGCTTTTTCATCATTACGCCCCTGAACCTTGAAACCGCCCATAGTATTCACAAATTGCGGAGTAAGTCCGATATGACCCATAACCGGAATGCCACCTTCGACAAAGTGTTTAACAATCTCGAGATTGCCATCTGCCCCCTCTAACTTTACCGCATGCGCACCAGCCTTTAGTAATGCACCAGCCGCATCTACGGCATTGTCAAGACCACGGCGATAAGTGGTAAAAGGCATGTCACCAATAATGAACTTCTGTGAACTCTTGGCTTTAAACCCGCGCGCCACCGCAGCGATATGCGCAGACATCATGGGAATATCGGCTGGTAAAGTTGAATCATAGCCATATATTGTCATGGCAAGACTGTCGCCAACAAGGACGCAATCAATATCACTTTCGGCAACAATTAATGCCGATGAGTAATCATAACAAGTGACACATGAAATTTTTGTGCCATCAAGTTTCTTTTTCGCGAAATCATGAATATTCATAATTTCCCCCTGAATTTGTTTTGCAGTGCAATATAACATATCAAAAGAAATGCCAAGTGATTGTTTTTTAGCTCACGCCTAAAAGCTAAATCTCTTACGCTTTTTTTGAACCTTGCCGACGCCTTTTACAATTTCCTTTGCGCCGCCTGTAATCAATATACCAAGTTTATCATTAATATTTCCGTCACTTTCAGAAAGCTGTTGGCCGTTTATAAGACCTTCACCGATTAATTTAACAATTTCTGGGCTTTCGGAGAATTTCAAATGTTCTGATGCACCACCACCTTTGACCGCAGTAACATCTATAACGCTCATATTTACGCTGTTAACAGCACTTTTATAAGGTTCTTTTGAAAAATCTACTAACCCTAGACGGTCAATATTGCCACCAATCACACGTGACATTTTCAATGCCTCATCATTCTTTGATACCAATATTGATATTGGGGGCAGATTGGTCCCCAAATCATAATATTGGTTTTTAAAGACCATGATATCAATATCCGGCGAGGCAAGAATTATATTATTTATTTTTGGCGAAATTAAGCCATCTTGTAATTTTATGGTTCGCAATGCCTCCATAGTAAGCCAGCTTCCCATCGAGTGCGCAAAAATATTTACGTGATGAACATTCTCATTTTTGATAAGTTTTTCCAACAAGTCGGCAAGCGCCGCACGTGAATATGTTGCGCTTTCACGGTCATAATCGTAGGCAAGAATTTTACCACGCGATGGCCACGAAAATAATATTGGTGCATCCTTCATATTACTATCGTGAACAATTTGCGCCAAAAGAAAAACACCGCCATCATATGGCGTATTGAACCCATGCACGAAAACCAAAAAATTACCGTCATATTGCGTTGATTTTTCCGCAATCCATTTATTAAATGCGGCATCATCAAGCGAGTTGACACGCAATGTCGCAAATTCTTTTTCAGGGTTTGGTTGACGGTTTTGCGGCCATTGTATTCTTCCTGCCTTACGGTTTGCTGCCGGTGGGATAGAAACATCAATATCATTATAATAATTTTGATCACCCCGAAAACCGGAATACAGCAATGCCGGGTTATGTGATGGTTGGCGGTTTGTTACCACCATTAAATTTACCTTGTCGGATTTGGATATTGCGGGAGTAGTGCTTTCAATTGGGGTCATAAGCCCAGGGGGACGTGTAGAACACGCTCCAAGGACTAAAAATAACGCCAATAATATAATTTTTTGACATTGCCGATGCATCACAACCCGTTTACATAATAATTAAAACGTTCAAGTAGGTAACATAAGCAAATTTTAATCAAAAATCACAGAAAAATACATAGAAAAACCATTTTGGCATATGCTATATTATGTTGCCTCGACATAAAAAATAACAATTACCAAATCATATAGTTAACTTTGAGAGGCTCTTTAGAAATTACATTTTTGCAATTTTCACTTGCGGGGATGTATTTAACGCGCATAGCTTCTTTGATTGTTGCCTCTTCAAAATATCCTTTTGGTTCTGCTCTAATTATAATTACTTCAATAACATTCCCTAATTCGTCAACTGTAAGTTCGGCTTCAACAATTCCTGATTTCATCATATTTAAAGCCCTAGTCGGATATGCCCTAACGATATCAAACGACTTTATTAATTTTGCAGATATATGTTTATTTAAACAGTCTTGCGGGATCGATTCATTACGTTGAATAGAATTGTTTGGTTCAGCAAATGATGGATTTGCCATAAATAAACAAAATAAAACCAAAAGAATTGATGAAAAAAATCGTCCCATGAAAAACCCACACCTTTCGATGTGGGTTTTAACATACTTACTATCTTGAGTAAAGAATTATTCGCCAATGCCTTCAAAAAGTGCTGAAGATATATAGCGCTCCGCAAAGCTTGGAATTATTACCACGATATTTTTGCCGTCATAATTACCCGATTGTGCCAATTTAATCGCCGCACGAAGATTTGCACCTGATGAAATACCGGCTGGGATGCCCTCTTCACGTGCCAATTCACGCGAAGTATCAAAAGCCTCATCATTGGAAATGGTGATAATTTCATCAATCACTGATTTATCAAGAACTTCTGGAATAAATCCCGCACCAATACCTTGGATTTTGTGAGGCCCAGGATTGCCACCTGACAAAACTGGTGATGCTTCTGGTTCAACAGCGACTATTTTAACATTGGCGACTTTTTCTTTTAAAACTTGCCCAACGCCGGTAATTGTTCCGCCGGTTCCAACGCCCGCAACAAATGCCGCAACATCGCCATTTGTATCATCCAAAATTTCCAATGCAGTGGTTATTTTATGCACCGCAGGGTTTGCAGGGTTTACAAATTGACCAGGAATAATTGAATTAGGGGTGTCCTTTACAATTCTTTCGGCCTCAGCAACCGCGCCCTTCATCCCCGCCGAACCAGGGGTTAAAACTAGTTCAGCGCCTAAAAATGCCAACATTTTGCGACGCTCCAAAGACATGGTTTCAGGCATTACAAGTTTCAATTTATAGCCGCGTTGCGCAGAAACGAACGCCAGCGCAATGCCTGTGTTTCCCGATGTTGGTTCAACCAGAATTGTATCTTGATTTATAAGACCACGGTCCTCCAACTCTTCAATCATGGCAACGCCAATACGATCTTTTACAGATGCAATCGGGTTAAAAAATTCTAGCTTGGCAAGAATATTTGCTTTTAGTCCATATTTCTTGGCGATTTTATTCAAACGTACCAACGGTGTCGCACCGATGGTTTGCGTTATATTGTCGAAAATTTTGCCGTTGCTACGTTTTTCGATTTGGCTGGTCATAATAAACTCCTGCAATTTTGCTAGAATATAATTCTTTGCTTTATTTTATGAAGCGCTAATATTGGAATATTTTACATGTTTGCAGCGCACGAGACAGAATTTTATTCTAGCTATTTTTTAGCCAATTATGCGCGCATTCCTTGACTGTTAAACCAAACACCACAAAAAGAACATTATGAAAACACTGCGCCAAAAAGAAATGATGGGCGGTATTGCCCGTCTTGTTGAAACCAAAAACGGTTTTAGTGCCGTCTTAATCAAAGGTGGAAAAGTTTTAGCGCAATCTGATGGCGAGAATGCCGAAATCGTCTGGAATTCATTACTTTCTGGCGGCAACAAATCCCTGGCCAAAAAGGTTGAAGGCGACACAAGAAATATTTATCATGATGTGCGCAGCTTTATCGAAAAAACATCTAATGCTATTTTTCTTACTGGCCGTGCAGGAACCGGTAAAACCACCTTTTTACGTGATTTTTTAGAATTATCAGATTTAAAATCATTAGTAATTGCGCCAACTGGTATTGCCGCATTGAACGCAGGTGGGCAAACTGCACATTCCCTTTTTAAATTCCCACCCAATTTAATCCGCCCCCAAGATGTTAAGAGAGTGCGTGAAGGGCGTTTATTAAGAAGTATCGATATTTTAGTTATCGATGAAATTTCTATGGTGCGCGCTGATTTAATGGATGGAATTGACCGTTCACTTCGATTGCACCGCGGCGTTGCAAAACCATTTGGTGGGGTAAAACTGCTATGTGTCGGCGACAGTGCACAATTACCGCCAGTTATTAAAAACGACGAATACGCAATTCTTGATGATTGGTTTGGGGGTGCATATTTTTTTGATGCACCAAGTGCGCGCGATCTTGACTGGAGTGTGGTTGAACTTTGCCATTCATTCAGGCAAACCGATGAAACATTTTTATCAATCCTAAACCGTATTCGTAAAGGTATATTTTTAAACGAAGATGGCGATATATTGCGCCAATGCGTACGTGAAGATTTTCCACCAACCGATGAGGTTGATGTAATATTGACCACAACTAATGATGCCGCGCGACGTATTAATGACAAAGAAATGGCTGAACTGAACACCAAATCCCAAATTTATCAATGCGATGTTGAAGGGCAATTTGATGATAAGCTATTCCCAACAGAAGGGGATTTGGAATTAAAAGTTGGCGCCAAGGTTATGCTTTTACGAAATGATCCCGACAGACGTTGGGTTAATGGCACACTAGCAATCGTGGATCAACTTCTGAAAGACACCATCAAAGTACGCATTGGCAAATATGTCCACGAAGTCGAGCGTGTGGATTGGGAAAGATATCAATATGATATTGACGAAAACGGGGAGCCAAAACGAAAAGTGGTTGGTGTATTCACTCAATTACCAATCCGCCCTGCTTGGGCATTGACCATTCACAAGGCGCAAGGGCTTACATTTGATAGTGTACACATTGATTTTGGGCGCGGGGCATTTGCGCATGGTCATACTTATGTTGCGCTTTCACGTTGCCGAACATTAGAGGGCTTGAGCCTTTCACGGAACCTCAGAAAAAGTGATTTGGTATTTAATCAACATGCTTTTGCCCTCTATGATGCCGCAAAATTAGATGATTTTGGTGAATATAAAATTGGGCGCGCTGTTATGTCCTCCTTTTAAATTACATTTTAATATTGATTTAAACATATAAAGATGTATTTAAGTGTTTAAATATTTTTACGGAGATGCCAGTGGCTCGTCAAAATTATGTATTTACTTCCGAAAGTGTTTCAGAAGGACATCCGGACAAAGTTTGCGACCGGATTTCAGATGAAATTGTTGATTTATTTTATCGCAAGACCCTTGAAAAAGGCTTGAATCCGTGGGTTACACGCGCGGCATGCGAAACATTGGCCACAACAAACAAGGTTGTTATCGCTGGCGAAACCCGCATCGAAGCAGAGGTTTCAAACGAAGAAATTATCGAAACTGCGCGTTCTGCTATAAAAGATATTGGCTATGATCAAGACGGTTTTTCTTGGAAAACTGCTGATATTGATGTGCTTCTACATGGTCAATCTGCGCATATCGCACAAGGCGTTGACGAAGCTGGCAACAAAGAAGAAGGCGCGGGCGACCAAGGTATTATGTTTGGTTATGCAACCAATGAAACCAAAGAATTAATGCCTGCACCATTGATGTATTCGCATAAAATCTTGAAAACCTTGGCTGAACTTCGTCATTCTGGAAAAGAAACATGGCTAGGTCCTGATGCGAAATCACAAGTAACCGTTCGCTACCAAAATGGCAAACCGGTTGAGGCAGCCTCTATCGTGCTTTCAACCCAACATTTGGACGCGTCACTTACTTCTGAAGATATCGCGAAAATTGTTAAACCAATCATCGAAGGTGTTTTAGGTGAAGATTTGGCAATTGCCAAAGATTGCGTATGGCACATTAACCCAACCGGCGCATTCGTAATCGGTGGTCCTGATGGCGATACTGGCCTTACTGGTCGTAAAATTATCGTTGACACTTATGGCGGTGCTGCACCACATGGTGGTGGCGCATTCTCTGGTAAAGACCCAACCAAGGTTGACCGTTCTGCCGCCTATGCTGCGCGCTATTTGGCGAAAAATGTTGTTGCCGCAGGTCTTGCAGACAAATGCACAATCCAACTTTCATACGCTATTGGCGTTGCTGAACCTTTGTCAATTTATGCCGATTGCGCAGGCACAGAAAATTGCGACCTAGATGCGCTTGAAAAACGTTTATTCGAAGTTATGCGCCTTACACCAAAAGGTATCAGAACCCATCTTGACCTTAATAAACCAATTTATGCCCGCACTGCTGCTTATGGTCACTTTGGTCGTGAACCTGACGCAGATGGCGGTTTCTCTTGGGAAAAAATTGACCTCGTAGATAGCTTAAAAGATTTATTATCATAAATTTGAATCATTTTACTAATAACAAAAGCCCCGTACTTGCTGCGGGGCTTTTTATTTTGTTTAACAATAGTGCATAAATTTCACCATATGGCTTTAATTACAATACAGTTATTTAAAGATGCGTTTTATACCAAGATAAGGTTGTCAAAACTTATAAATTAACTAATGTGTGTGCATGGTTTTTGTATTGGGGGCATCATGCGGAAATTTGCATCACTATCTTTGGCTTCATTAATTTTATTATCGCCTATAATCGCCAAGGCGGATACGGCTAGCGATATTGCAGCATACAATGCAGCGCTTGATAAAGGTGATAATGACCAAGCATTGAAATTACTAAAAGTAGCTTTAGAAAACGCAAAGTCATTGCCGCCTGATAATGCCAAACTTGCGATGATTGCATACGAGAATGCTTATTACTACGCTGTCTTTGAAGACTATAACACCGCATACTCGGCAATAAAAATTGTTGACAATGCATTTAAATTAAAACCAGAATTACAAAATGGTTCAGACATAGACGAATACAATTTCTTGTATGCACTTATAAAATTTATTGCTGATGACAAATCTAATAGTGATAAAAAATCCGTACAAATTTTGAATAAAGCCACTGAAAAAATTAAGAATAAAGAACGAATAGACTATCTATTCTTTAAATCTAATATGATGTTGAATTATCATTATTTAAAAGCATATGACTGGAATAATCTGGCACGCGGCGCACAAAGGCAAATTGATGCACTAGAAAAAACGCAAGATGAAAAACTAGATAATTATAGAGTTCTTGCCTATTTAAATCGTGGTCAAGTTAAATTCGTTCGTGAGATTAGAGGTGGCATTCATGTTACCACTGGAACACATATTACTGGAAAGAAGCATTCAGACTGGGAAGATGCGCTAACCGATATTGCACTTGCTGAAAAATATTACGGCAAGCCAAAAAGCATTGATGATGCAAGTGCTGCTGGTTTGGACGGTTGGTATGGGATGATAAAAACATATGCTATAACCTACCAACCATCCAATAAAACAAATGACACTATAAAAAATATAAATAAATCTGTTGGGTTAAGTGAAGATGGCTTTTTTTCAAACGTGAGAAAAGAAGAATGTGATAAAATATACGATGATGACATTGGTAGAAGAATTAGCTACGACTCATTCATGGTGGCGCACAATAGTTTCGGCTATGTAAGAGCGGTTTTTGATATTGATGACCAAAGTATAATTCGTAACGTTCGCATCTTAAGCTCTTTCCCAAATGATGGCTTTGGAGATAATGTTGTGGCAGGAATCAAGGGCACAAAAATTAACAAATTAAAACCAGGAACACCAAAAGAATGCTTAAAAGATTACTTATTGGGCGTTCAATTTGTTACACGCTAATGTATGATAATATTTACAAAATGGCCAATAAAGAATTTTTTTGTTATACAAATTCTAGCTATACAGAAATTAAAAAAGCCCCCGATATTCGGGGGCTTTTGTATTCATACTTTAATTAGTTGGCGGAAATTATTCTGCGCTGTCTTCTTTTTCTGCTTTGGCTTCTTCGGCTGCCTTTTTCTCTAGGTCTTCACCAGTTTCCTGATCAACAACCTTCATAGATAGGCGAACTTTACCGCGATCATCAAAGCCCATAAGTTTCACTTTTACAGTGTCACCTTCTTTAACCACATCAGAAACCGCAGCCACTTTTTTCGGTGCAAGTTGTGAAATATGAACAAGACCGTCTTTGTTACCAAAGAAGTTTACAAATGCGCCAAAGTCCATGACTTTAACAACTTTGCCTTCGTAGATTTCGCCAACTTTGGCTTCATCTGTGATGCCGCGTATCCATTTAACCGCAGCGTCAATTTTTTCTTGTTCATTAGAGGCAACAGAAACAGTACCATCATCTTCGATTGATACTTTTGCGCCAGTTTTTTCAACGATTTCACGAATAACTTTACCACCGGTTCCGATAACTTCACGGATTTTATCGGTTGGGATTTTAAAGCTTTCGATTTTTGGCGCATAGGTGTTAACTTGACCACGATTTTCGGTCAAAGCATTTGCCATTTCACCAAGGATATGGAAACGTGCTTTATGCGCGCGTTCCAACGCCACTTTCATGATTTCTTCGGTGATGCCTGCAACTTTAATATCCATCTGAAGTGATGTGATACCGGCTTCGGTACCAGCTACTTTAAAGTCCATATCGCCAAGGTGGTCTTCATCGCCCAAAATGTCGGTTAATACTTCGAATGAGCCGTCTTTTTGCAAGATAAGACCCATTGCAACACCCGCAACCGGAGCTTTAAGCGGAACGCCTGCGTCCATCAACGCAAGTGATGAACCACAAACAGTCGCCATTGATGAAGAACCATTTGATTCAGTGATTTCAGAAACCACACGCAAAGTATATGGGAATTGCTCTTTAGAAGGAAGAACCGCCTGCATAGCACGCCATGCAAGTTTGCCGTGACCGATTTCACGACGTCCTGTTGCACCCATACGACCAACTTCACCCACAGAATATGGAGGGAAGTTATAATGAAGCATGAAGTTTTCTTTTTGAAGCCCCATAAGGCCATCAACCATCTGCTCGTCTTCATTGGTGCCAAGAGTAGCAACAACAAGTGCCTGGGTTTCACCACGAGTGAAAAGAGCCGAACCGTGTGCGCGAGTTAATACGCCAACTTCTGGAACAATTTTACGAACCACATCAACAGGGCGACCATCAATACGACGACCTTCTTTAACCACAGCAGTACGAACGATATCAGCTTCTAATTCTTTACAAACGTCTTTGAAAAGAACCTCGCTCATGCCTTCTGGTTTTTCTTCTGTTGCTACCAATGCCTCTTTAGCTTCGGTTTTTGCAGCATCAATAAGGTTATGACGTTCTTGTTTATCTGCGATACGGTATGCCGCATCAATTTTTTCACCGATAAGTGCTTTTACGGCATCAAATTCAGAAGTGTGATCTTCTGGTTCAAAGTCCCACATATCTTTTGCTGCACGCTCAGCAAGGTCGATAATTGCATCAATTACCGGCTGCATTGACTTGTGCGCAAAGCTTACGCCGCCCAAAACAACTTCTTCAGAAAGTTCATAAATTTCCGATTCAACCATCATCACGGCATCAGTTGTACCGGCAACCACCAAATCCATGTCGGATTCTTCGGTTTGTTGTAATGTTGGGTTCAATACATATTCGCCATTCAAATAGCCAACACGTGCCGCACCGATAGGCCCCATGAAAGGCATACCAGAAAGCGCAAGTGCCGCAGATGCCGCAACCATCGCCAAAATATCTGGGCTGTTTTCACCATCATGAGAAAGAGTTGTAACAACAACCTGAACTTCGTTTTTAAAACCTTTAACAAAAAGCGGACGAATAGGACGGTCGATTAAACGAGAAACCAAAGTTTCGAATTCGGTTGGGCGCGCTTCGCGCTTAAAATATCCACCAGGAATACGACCTGAAGCGTAATATTTTTCTTGATAATTCACAGTTAGCGGAAAGAAATCAGTACCTGGCTTAACGCTTTTTGCGCCAACCGCAGTTGCCAGAACTTGTGTATCACCATAAGTGGCAAGGACTGCCCCATCGGCTTGGCGGGCAATACGCCCAGTTTCCAATGTTAGTGTGCGCCCACCCCATTCGATAGATGCTTTTTCGATATTAAACATTTAACTTCCTTACAAGATAATACC